>Ga0209638_1000029_pt1 | contig 90970 bp, 84 predicted proteins | sample BarGraNGADG00211_FD_184490 | JGI IMG/M metagenome (GOLD analysis project Ga0209638, IMG submission 184490) | Arctic peat soil microbial communities from Barrow, Alaska - Barrow Graham LP Ref core NGADG0002-211 (SPAdes) (version 2) | ecosystem: Environmental > Terrestrial > Soil > Wetlands > Peat... | reverse complement strand
CGACGATCGTGACGGCGAGAGCGCCCAGCAGCAGGACCGGAAGCCGAGTGCCCAGGACCGCGCCAACAACGACTGCGGTCGGCGACGGCCGCGTAATCCGAACTACACTTTGCATGTCGATGCGAGATAGTACCGCAAGTGACGTTCGCGACGATAGGCCGGATTAGCGCGGTCTGGCGTCGCCCAGTCAACAGAACGCCCGCTATCAGACACAGCCGGCGCCGCCCGGGCACAGGGCTGATTATGGCCGCTGCGGCCGACTTGTCAAAGGACAAGGCGCCGCCTGAGGAGCGTTCCACTCGTCCGGCCATCGCTCGGCCGAGGGACGGGCGTACCTCCGGCCAGTCGGCACCAGGCGCGATCCCGAAACCGACGACGAGCGCCCGCCATCCCTCGACATTGCTCGGGATGGCCTTGAGCAGGGTCGAAGGGCCACGCGGCCCGCGACCCCACCCCTCGACCATGCTCGGGGTGGCCCTGAGCGGCGTCGAAGGGCCAGCACGCCGTGATACAGGATCAGGTTGATGCGCGGGCGCGGGATCATCCCTCGACGTTGCTCGGGATGACCCTGAGATGCTCGACCGGGTGCTTCGGAAGGCGATGGAGAAGGGCGGGACCTTTTGCCGACGTCTACATCGAGAACCGCCTCGCGCGCGCCATCGTGATGGAGGAGGGGCGCTTCGCTCCTGCGCGCGGCGGAGGTGGCGTCGTGCATCGCGAGCAGTTGTCAGTTGCCAGCCTGCCCTGAGCGAGCGAAGCGAGTCGAAGGGTTGTCAGTCTGTCACACGTGATCGCGGTCACACATGGCCGGCGTCACACGTGACAGCGTGGCGCGGCCGGCTACCGCCAGAACATCAGCTTCTGGATCCACTGGATGCGCGTCAGGTCGTTGTAGATCACCGTCACCATCAGCAACATCAGGACCGCGAAGCCGGCCAGCAGCATGCTCTCCTTCACCTTAGCGCTGAAGTCCCGCCGCGCGAGCCCTTCGAGCGCCATGATGAAGATGTGGCCGCCGTCGAGCACCGGGATCGGCAGCAGGTTCAGGATGCCAAGGTTCAAGCTGATCGACGCCATCAGGCTGAAGAGCGCGATCCAGCCGAGCGCGGCAGACTCACCCGACAACTGCGCGATGGCCACGGGGCCCATCAACTGCCTGGGCGACGTTTCCCGCGTCAACAGCCCTACCAGCGTCTGGAAGATCAGCCCGCCGAACTCGTAGTTCCGCTGCAGGCTCATCCTCGCCGCCGCCACCGGCCCGAGTTGGACCGTCTTGAACTCGTCCAGGATGCTGATCCCGACCCTCCCCTTCTTGCCCTGCAGAATGGGCCTCACCCGGATGTCCTGGTGAACGCCGCCCCGCTGCACGCCGAACACGACGGTCTCATTCGGGTGCTTCGAGATGGCGTCGGTCAGCTGCGCCCCGTAGTTGATGGTCTGCCCGTTGAAGCTCACCACCATGTCGCCGGCCTTGAGGCCGCCCTTCTCCGCGGCCTCTCCGGCGATGACCTGTCCGATCGACGGGTGCACATCCGGGAAGACCCCAATGTCGCCGATCTCATACTTGGTCTGCGCGTCGGGTGTCACGCTCAGCGTGATCGCCTGGTCGTTCCGCGCGACCTCGATCGGCACCTCGCGCCGGGCCTTCGTGCCAATCGCCATGGACAGCTGTTCCCAGGTGCTGACCGTCCGTCCCGCCACCCGCACGATTCGGTCGCCCGGGCGGACGCCTCCGCGCTCGGCGGGTGATCCAGCGGCCACGGCGCCGACCACGGGCGGGCGGTCGAGGAACGCAGGAACCCTGGCGCCCTGCATCAGGACCACCCACATCAGGACGATCGCCAGCAGGATGTTCATCACGGGACCCATGATGAGCACCTGGAACCGCTCCCACTTGGTTTTCGACAGGAACTCGTCCGGCTGACCCGTGCGCGGGTCGTCCGGCGTCTCGCCCGCCATCTTGACGTAGCCGCCCAGCGGCACCGCGCTGATGCAGTACTCGGTGTCGCCCCTCCGGAAGCCGACGATCTTCGGCCCGAACCCGAGCGAGAACGTGATCACACGGACGCCGATCCGCCGGGCCATCAGGAAGTGGCCCAGCTCGTGGACGAAGATCAGCACGCCCAAAACGAAGACAAACGCAAGAATGGTCAGCAGCAAGGAAAGCCCTCAGATCTCCAATTCTAACGCCCGCGACAGTTCCTGGGAATACGACCGGGCCCGGGAGTCGAGACGGCGGACCTCGGCCAGCGTGTGCACCGGGGTCGGGGTGTGCGCGTCCATCGCCCGTTCGATGAGCACCGGGATCGCGGTGAACGACAGGCGCCCGGCGAGGAACTCCTCGACCGCCACTTCGTTGGCCGCGTTCAGCACGACCGGCAATCCTCCGCCGACCTCGAGCGCCCGGTACGCCAGCCGCAACCCGGGGAAGCTGTCGTGGTCGGGCAGGTGAAAATCCAGGCGCCCGCATCGCGCCAGGTCGAGCGGCGGCAGCGGGGACGCCCATCGTTCCGGGTACGAAAACGCATACTGAATAGGCAGACGCATGTCGGTGACGCCAAGCTGCGCCAGGATCGACCCGTCCACCATCTCGACCATCGAGTGCACGACCGACTGCGGGTGAACCACCACGTCGATGCGACCTGGCGGCACGCCGAAGAGCCACCGGGCCTCGATCACCTCGAGGGCCTTGTTCATCAGCGTGGCCGAGTCGATCGTGATCTTCCGGCCCATCCGCCACGTTGGGTGCTTCAGCGCGTCGGTCGGCCCGACCGCCTCGAGTTCCTTGCGCGAGTGGCCGCGAAACGGACCGCCGGACGCCGTCAGGATCAAGCGCCTGATCTCGTGCGCCGGGCGGCCGTGCACGCACTGGTGGATGGCGTTGTGCTCGCTGTCGACCGGGAGAATCTCCACCCCGTGCCGGTGCGCCGCGTCAGTCATGAGGGCGCCAGCCATCACCAGCACTTCCTTATTGGCCAGCGCGATCGTTTTCCCCGCCTCGATCGCCGCGAGGACCGCTTCGAGCGCGACCGTCCCGGACGAGGCGCACAACACGATGTCCACGTCGGGATGGGTGGCCAGCGCGACCAGCCCTTCCGAGCCATGGCCGGAGATTTCCGCGCCCCCGACACCGCCGTCCTTCCGCAACCGATCCAGCGCGTCGGCGGTTGCCATCGCTACCGCCCGCGGCTGGAACGCGCGCACCTGCTCGGCGAACAGGGACACGTTGTCACCCGCGGCCATGGCCACCACCTCGAGGCGGTCGGCGTGCGCGCCAACGACCGACAGCGCGCTGCGCCCGATCGACCCGGTGGATCCGAGAATGGCAAGACGTCTCACGGCCGGCACTCACCCCCCATACTTGAGGAAGACGTAAAACATCGGCGCGGCGAACAACATCGCGTCGATACGGTCCAGTACGCCTCCGTGCCCGGGGATCAACGCCGAGCTGTCCTTCACGCCCGCGCTGCGCTTCAGCAGCGACTCGAACAAGTCGCCCACGATACCAAGGCCGACGATGACAAGCCCCACGAGCAGCACCCACCCGACCGACCGGCCCGGGAGCCACCAGTGGGCGACGACCGCCATGACCACGGGGGCCAGCACGAATCCGCCGAGCGCCCCTTCCACGGTCTTCTTCGGGCTGATCACCGGCGACAGCTTGTGGCGGCCCAGCCATCGGCCGGTGAAGTACTGCGCGCTGTCGCTCACGATGACCGTCAGCACCAGCAGGATCACGCTCTCGCGCCCTGCCAGCGCGTCCAGCGCGACGAACGTGCCGAGCGGCAGGCCGAGATAGACAACCGGAAACACCGCCGCCCCGATGTCGGCGAGCACGCCCGCCGCCGGCCCACGGGACCCGACGATGAGCGCGCCGAGGCCGACAAGGGCGGCAACCAGCGGCAGTTCCAGGGGGAGCCCGACACCCACCGCGGCGCACATCGCCATCGCCGCCGCGCCGGAGGCCGCCCGCGGCACGCGGGCGCCGAGCGCATCCGCAAGCCCCGCGTACTCGACGAACGCCAGCACGAGGACCGCCTCCGCGACCGCCAGCAGCCACAGCGGCGGGAGGAACCAGATGCAGCTGAAGAAAACCGGGATGAGAAAGAGCGCGCTCAGGATGCGGAGCATGTCGTCGCTACTTGGCGCCGATGGCCTGTCGAGGCGGCTCGATGCCGCCGTACCGGCGGTCCCGCTTCTGGTAGGCCACGATCCCCTCCAGCAGGTGCCGGCACCGGAAATCGGGCCACAGGGTGTCGGTGACCCAGATCTCGGCGTAGGCGATCTGCCAGAGGAGGAAATTGCTGACCCGCATCTCGCCGCTCGTCCGGATGAGGAGGTCGGGATCTGGCTGTCCCGCCGTATAGAGAAAATCGGCCAGTCGCTTCTCGTCCACCTCGGCCGCGGGGACACCGGCTTCGATCAGGCGACGCGCCGCGTCCACGATCTCCGCTCGGCCGCCGTAGTTCAACGCGATGTTGAACTGCATGCCCGCGTTGCCCGAGGTGCGGGCCTCGGCGCGCGTCAACTCTTCGCGCACATCCGGCGGCAGTTCATCGGGCCGGCCGATCACCTTGAAGCGGATGTCGTTCCTCAACAGCGTATCCAGCTCCAGCCGGAGGTAGCGCTTGAGGAGGGTCATCAGCGTGGAGACCTCCGAGCGTGGACGTTTCCAGTTCTCGACAGAGAACGCATACAGCGTCAGGACGCCGATGCCGAGCCGGGCGGACGCCTCGACGGCATCGCGGACGGCATCGATGCCCGCCCGGTGTCCCTCGACCCGCGGAAGGCGGCGATTGGCCGCCCAGCGCCCGTTGCCATCCATGATGATGGCCACGTGCGTCGGCAGCCGGTCGAAATCGACCTGCCGAGCCAGCGTTTCTTCCGGAGAGCCGGGCGAAACCCACTCCAGAAACTGTTCGAGAGACATACGGCTGCCTGCAGAAGCGAATTCTGATCTTACAGGCTGCCCACGAGCGGGGCAAGGGAACTCGGGGCCTCGTATTCGACGCTCACGAGGGACAGGCCGCTGGCGGGGGCTGTTGCTCCGGCCCGCGTGCGGTCGCACGAGGCGAGCACACCGGCCAGCCACCGGGGCTCGCGCCTGCCGACGCCGATGTCCACCAAGCTCCCGACGGCATTCCGCACCATGTGGCGGAGGAACCCGTTGCCGGTCATCTCGAACACGATGAGCCGCCCGCCGTCCGGCCGGTCGGCGGGCGAGAGAAAGAGCCCGACCGTCTCAACCGGCGCGGACTCCCGGATGGTCACGGCAGCCATCGTCCGCACCGTGGTCTTCACGGCGCTGCCCGCGCCCTGAAGTGCGGCGAAATCGTGTTCTCCCACAAGGAGCCGGGCGGCCTCGGTCATTGCCGAGACGTCGATCGCGTGCGGGAGGTGCCAGACGTAGCGCCTCTCGAACGGGCTGACGAAATCGGCGTTGAGGAGCAGGTAGCGGTAAGTCTTGCCCCGCGCGGAACAGCGGGCGTGAAACGACTCGGGCGCTTCGTCGACGCGCTGCACCCGGATATCACCTGGCAGCATCGCGTTGAGCGCCCGGGCCAGCGTGGCGACCGGCATGGGATGGTCGATGCGGCAGCTGGCGACCTGTCCCAGCGCGTGCACGCCCGCGTCGGTCCGGCCGGCGCCGACAACCGTGACCGGCCGCCCTTCGATGGCGGCCAGCGCGTCCTCCAACTGTCCCTGAACAGACCGCCCGGCGCGCTGACGCTGCCAGCCCACGAGGTCCGACCCGTCGTAGGCGAGCACGATCTTCAGTCTGCGCATCTGCCCTTCGACTCGCTTCGCTCGCCCAGGGTTCTGACCCTACTGGTCGTGCGGGACCGCGACCTGCCGGGAGCCCGGCTTGGAGATCGGCACGCCCTCGGCGCACAGGGGACACGTGTTCGGATCGTAGGTCGGGAGCGACAGCTCGAGGAGCGCGTGCAGCGGCACGTCGAGCTTCGCAACGCCTCCGCTCCGGTTGACGATGGCGGTCGCCGCGACGACCTGGGCCCCGGCTGCCGTCGCAACCTGGATCGTCTCGCGGGTGGAGCCTCCTGTCGTGACGACGTCCTCGACGACCAGGACCCGTTCCGCTTCACTGACGCTGAACCCTCGGCGCAGCCGCAGCGTACCGTCCTCGCGCTCGGCGAAGATCGCCCTGACGCCGAGGGCGCGGGCTACCTCGTGGCCGATGATCAACCCGCCCAGGGCGGGCGACAGCACGGTGGTCGGCCGCAGGTCCCGAACGCGGTCGGCCAGCGCGGTGCCGAGGACGGCGGCGTGCTGGGGATGCTGGAGCACGAGGGCGCACTGCAGGTATCCGGGGCTGTGCAGCCCGGACGAAAGGCGGAAATGCCCCTCGATCAGCGCCGAACACCGGCGGAACAGGTCGAGCAACTCGTCACGGTTCATGGTGCACTCCCCCGGTGAACTGCCTGCGTACCGCCAACCGGCCACGGGCCACTGACAACTAGCCGCTACCCATGCGATTCCCGCCCTGAGCCGGGTCCGTCAATCGTTTGTTGAGAGGCGGTCGGTTGTCAAGGACGCACGCGTCCGCCCCCGTCCGCCGTTGACGTTCTCCCCGGACTTGCACAGAATGGCCGCACGTTTCGAATGCTTGGACCGGACTGACGCGGGCCGCACTTGAACCCTGGACGCCTCCTGATCGTCTATTACTAGGACCAGGATTGGAGCCACTCTCATGTTTTATGCCGTTCGACACTGCGCGCTTGGCCTCATGCTCGTCGCTTCCCTCGTCCCAGCGTCCGCATTCGGACAGCCCACAGAGGGGCAGCCGGCAGGCGGGGCGGGCGCATCCCAGGCCGGCCCGGTGCGCAGGCTCTCGGTTGAGGAAGCGGTCAGGCTGGCGCTTGAGCAGAACCTGTCACTCCAGGTCCAGCGGCTCGAGCCGCAACTCCAGGACCTGACGATTGCCCAGGTGAAAACGGCCTGGACGCCGGGCATCAGTTCGACGATCAGCAACGCCAGTTCGACGAGCCCGATCAGCAGCTTCTTCTCTGGCGCGGCCGACCAACTAGTGAACGACCGGTTTGGCGTCTCGGTCCAGGCGAACCAGTTCCTGCCATGGGGCGCGAACTACAACGTCACCTGGAACAACACCCGCGGCAAGAGCAACAGCGTGTTCGACAGCCCCAACCCCGCGCTGAGCTCGAATCTCAGTGCCAGCTACACGCAGCCGCTCCTCCGCAACTTCAAGATCGACAGCACCCGTCAGCAGTTGCTGATCAGCAGAAAAAACCGCGAGATGACCGACGTCCAGCTGCGCCAGGCCGTGCTGGCCACGGTTCGCAATGTCAAGAACGCCTACTGGGACCTGGCCTACGCGGTCGAGAACCTGAAGGTGCAGCAGCAGTCGCTCGACATCGCGCTCGAGTCGCTTCGCAACAACAAGTCGCGCGTCACCATCGGCACCATGGCGCCAATCGACATCATCGAGGCGGAAGCCGAGGTCGCGCGGAACGAGGAATCGGTCATCGTGGCCGAAGCCCAGATCTCGCGCGCCGAGGACGCGCTGCGCCAGCTGATCTTCGACCCGAAGATGTCCGATTTCTGGGCGACGAGATTCGACCTGACCGACCCGCCCACCTTCCGGGTCCAGGAAGTGGACGTGGACGCGGCCGTGAAGCACGCGCTCGAGAAGCGCACCGACCTGGTGAACATGCGGAAGAGCCTGGAAGCCAGTGACATCGACATCCGATACTTCAAGAACCAGGCGCTGCCAGACCTGAACGTGCAGGTGGGCTACGGCCTGGCCGGGCAGGGAGGCACGGCCTACCAGTTCAGCGATACGTTCCCGCCCATTCCGATCTCGGTCGTCGAGAGCGGCTACGGAACGGTGCTGTCCCGGATGCTCAGCAACGACTTCCACAACTGGTCGTTCGCCGTCACGGTCGGGTACCCGATCGGCCGCAGTTCCGCCGAAGCGGGGCTGGCGCGGGCCAAGGTGTCCTACAGCCAGTCGGTGCTGCAGATGCGGAACATGGAGCTGTCGGTGGCCACGCAGGTGCGCGAGGTGGTGCGGACGCTGAACACGAACCGCAAGCGGGTGGATGCGACGCGCGCGTCGCGCGACCTGGCACAGCGCAAGCTGGAGGCCGAGCAGAAGAAGTTTCAGGCCGGCATGTCCACCAACTTCCAGATCATCCAGGCGCAGCGCGATCTGGCGGCCGCGCGGAACGCCGAACTCCAGGCGGTGCTCGATTACAACCGCTCGCTCGTGGATTTCGAAACCGCCCAGGAAGCCCCGGTGAACGGCGGCGGCATCGCGCTCGCGTCGGCGGCCCGGTAGTCGCCTTCAGATATACTTCCCGTGTGCCGAAGCTGACGGTCACCGTCATCACCCGCGACGAGTCGGCGAACATCGGCCCGGCCCTCGATTCCGTCTTCTGGGCCGACGAAATCGTCGTCGTCGATTCGCACAGCACGGATGACACGGTGGACATCGCGCGGCAGCGCGCCACCCGCATCCTGGTGCGAGACTGGCCGGGGTATTCGGCGCAGAAGAACTTCGCGGCCGATCAGGCGTCGCACGACTGGATTCTCTCGCTCGACGCCGACGAACGCGTGACGCCAGCCCTGGCCGGCGAGGTCCGGGAGCTGCTGTCCGACGAGCCCCCGGCGCGCGGCTATCGAATCCCGAGGGTGAGCTTCTACCTGGGAAAGTGGATTCGCTCGACAGACTGGTACCCGGACTACCAGTTGCGGCTCTACGATCGGCGCGTGTCGAAGTGGACCGGCGCATTCGTCCACGAGGGCGTTGACGTGGGAGGTGCCGTGGGGCGGCTGCGGGCGGACCTGCAGCACATCCCGTATCGCGACATCGCCCATCACCTCCAGACGATCGACCGCTATACGACGCTGGCGGCGCAACAGATGCGGGAGCGAGGCCAGCCGGTGGGCGTGGCCGGGCTCGTCAGCCGTCCCGTCGCCGCCTTTCTCCGTAACTACCTGGCGCGCGGGGGGTGGCGCGACGGGTCGGTGGGACTGGTCGTCTCGGTCTTGAACAGCTACTACGTCTTCCTGAAGTTCGCGAAGCTGTGGGAGGCGAGCGGGAAGGGGAAGTAGGGATCGTGTTCTCTCTCCAGATCGACACCGCGCGCAGCTGGCGAGGCGGCCAGAACCAGGTGCTGCTGACTGCCCGTGGCCTTCACGCCCGCGGTCATCGCGTCGTCGTCGTCGCCCACCCGGACGGCGAGTTGCGCAAGCGCCTGCCCGCCGACATGGAGGTGGTGTCGCTGGCGGCGCGGAGCGAGGTCGATCTTCCGGCCGCCTGGCGCCTGTCGCGCGTGATTCGCGAGCTGCAGCCCGACGTCATCCACGCCCACGATCCGCACGGCGTGGCCGTGGCCGCCACCGCCTTGTCGATCGCCTCGCCGCCCAGGCGTCCCTCGCTCATCGCCGCCCGTCGTGTCGATTTCCACCTCAAGGGGAACTCCTTCTCCCGCTGGAAGTACCGGCAGGTGGATCGCTTCGTGTCGGCGTCCGACGCCATTCGCGCGATGCTCCTCGAGGACGGCGTGCCGGCGGAGCGCGCGGTGACGGTGCACGAGGGCATCGATGTGGACCGCGTGGTGGCCGTCGAACCGCTGAACGTGCGCGAAGAGTACTGGTTCCCCCCCCACTCGCTCATCGTCGGCAACATCGCCGCGCTCGTCCCGCACAAGGGCCAGAAGTATTTGATCGATGCGGCCGCGATCGTCGTTCGGGAGATGCCGGAGGTCCGCTTCCTGGTGCTCGGCGAGGGTGAGCTGCGGCCGTCGCTGGAGCAGCAGATCAAGCACCTGCACCTCGGGCAGCACGTCGTCCTGGCCGGCTTCCGCGCCGACGTGCTGGCCGTCCTGAAAGGGCTCGACCTCTTCGTCATGAGTTCGGTGACCGAGGGGCTGGGCACCTCGCTCCTCGACGCGATGGCGGCGGCGCGGCCCATCGTCGCCACCAGGACTGGCGGGATCCCGGAAGTGGTGGTGCACGCGGAGACCGGCCTGCTGACACCGCCGCGCGACGCGCGGGCGCTGGCCACGGCCATTCTCGAATTGCTCCGGGACGAGGCGAAGCGCAGGCAGATGGCCGAGGCGGGATTTGCGAGAGTGAGCCAGCGCTTCAGCGTGGACCTGATGGTCGAGGAGACGCTGGCCGTGTATGCCGCCCTGACCGGCACCACCCGCGCAGCGGGCACCTCGAGTCCCCGAACGGCCGGTTGAACCCGCACTGGTCGCCCATCCCGACGTGGCAGAGCGCGAAGTCGTAGCGGACGGGATCGGCTGGATCCATCCGCCGAAGCGACGCCGTGATCTCTGACGCCATCTTCCACCCCGGGCTCTTGTAGCGCGTCAACCCCAGGCACTGACCCAATCGAATGACGTGGACGTCCAGCGGCACGATCAGCTGCGAGGGGGACACGCCCGACCAGGCGCCGAGATCCACCGAGTCCGACCGCACCATCCAGCGAAGGTAGAGGTTGAGGCGCTTGCACGCGCTGCCCGTGGAAGGCCGCGGGAAGAAGTAGGACACCCCGGTGGGTCTGGCCTTCCTCGCCGCGGCGAGGAGGGCGAGCGCCCGGCTCGAGAACGACTCGAGCGAGACCTCGACGTCCGGCCTCGCGGCATCGTGTCCCTGCAGGAAGAACCCTTCGATCGACCCCGCTTCGTCGATCATCCGGCGGAGCGCGAGGACCAGCGCGATGAGGTCGTCGCCGCGCGTCCATCGATGAACGAGAGGCCCGAAGGCCTCGCCGTCTCGCACCGGGTCGAACTCCCGGACGAAGGCGGCGGGCGACGGGCCCAGCACGTTCAGGACTCGCTCGACCGACTGGAGCACGCTCGCCACCCGCCCGAAGGCGAGGCCTGCCGCGCAGAACCCCACCACTTCCCTGTCGCGCCGGTCGGGGTACCGCCGCACGATCTCGACAGGGTCGGCAACCGCCTCCGCCCGGTTGTATTCGACGTAGAGCCGATCGAGCGCCTCCTTCAGTCCCTCGCGGGGACCTGTCGCCGAACTCGCGGCCCGCGTCATGCCCGGGCGACCGCAGCCCCGAACGCCGCCGCCCCGGGGATTTCATCGTTCACGTAAACGGTCTTGCCGCCCACGATCGTCGCGACGACCCCGCCTTTCAGCGTCCACCCGCCGAACGGCGAGTTGCGCGAACGGGATCTCGACTTGGAGAGATCCACGGTCACCTTCGCTGACAAAGCGATGATCGTGATGTCGGCGGGCCGTTCCGGCCGCAGCGTCCCCCCCGGCACGTTGAGGATCCGGCACGGGTTGACGGACATGAGCTGCACCATCCGGCGCAGCGTAATCACGCCAGTGTGAACCAGGCGGTCGAGCGTCAGCGACACGGCGGTCTCGAGACCGATGATCCCGAACGGCGCACGGTCGAACTCGACATGCTTCTCGTCGGTCTGGTGCGGGGCATGGTCCGTGGCGATCGCGTCGATCGTCCCGGCCGTGAACCCCCGGAGGATCGCGTCCACGTCCGCTTGCTCGCGGAGCGGCGGGTTCATCTTCAGGTTCGTGTCATAGCTGATCGGCCCGGCCAGCCGCTCGTCGGTCAGGACGAAGTGGTGCGGCGCCACTTCGCACGTCACCCTCACGCCCCGGGCCTTGGCCGCCCAGACGGCGCGCAGCGCCTGCCGCGTGCTCAGGTGCGCGATGTGCACGGCGCTGCCCGTCATCTCGGCCAGCGCGATGTTGCGCTCCACCATGATGGACTCGGCGGTGGCAGGGATCCCGCGGAGGCCGAGCATGGCGGCGATGTATCCGTCGTGCGCCACTCCTTCGCCCTTGAGCGACGGGTCCTCGCAGTGATCGATCACGGGCATGTTGAACATGCCCGCGTATTCCAGTGCCCGCCGCATCAGCAACGCCGTGGGCACGGGCATGCCGTCGTCGGACACCGCGACGCATCCCGCGGCGCAAAGCTCCGCGATCTCGGCCAGGCTCTCGCCCTTCATGCCCTTCGACACGGCGCCGATCGGGTACACGCGGACCGCCCCCTCGAGGGCAGCGCGTTCCAGGATCGCCCGCGTCACGCTGGCGCTGTCGTTCACCGGCTGCGTGTTCGGCATGCACGCGACGCCCGTGAACCCCCCGGCGGCTGCCGCGGCCGTCCCGGTGGCAATCGTCTCCTTGTGCTCCTGCCCCGGCTCGCGCAGGTGGACGTGCATGTCCACGAACCCGGGACAGAGGATGCACCCGGAGGGGACGGCGATCACCTCGACGTCCTTGCCGACCGGCAGGTCCAGGCCGACCGCGGCCACACGGTCGCCATCCAGGAGCACGTCCCGCACGGCGTCGATTCCCTGCAGGGGATCGACGAGATGTCCGCCCTTAAGCAACCGCTTCATGTTCAGCTCCACCAGACAGGAGATACAGGACCGCCATGCGAACGGCCACGCCGTTGGCCACCTGGTCGAGGATCACCGAGTACGGGCCGTCGGCCACCTCGGATGCGATCTCGACCCCCCGGTTCATTGGACCCGGGTGCATGATCAGCACGTCCGGCTTGGCTCGGCGCACGCGCTCCGGCGTCATCCCGAAGACGTTGAAGTACTCGCGCAGCGACGGGAAATAGCCGCCGAGCATCCGCTCCAGCTGGATGCGCAGCATCATGACTGCGTCCGCGCCCTCGACCGCCTCGTCCACCGACGAGGTGATGTGCACACCGCTGCGCGCGAAGCCGGTGGGCACCAGCGTCGGCGGTCCGCAGAGCCACACGTCCGCGCCCATCTTCGTGAGGAGCAGCACGTTGGACCTGAGGACGCGGCTGTGGAGCAGGTCGCCGCAGATCGCCACCTTGAGCCCGGCCAGCCGCTGCTTCCGCTCGCGGATCGTGAAGGCGTCGAGCAGCGCCTGCGTCGGGTGCTCGTGCATTCCGTCGCCGGCGTTGATCACTCCCGCGCGGCAGATGCGCGACAGGAAGTGACAGCTGCCGGACGAGGAGTGTCGCACGACCAGCAGGTCGGGCGACATCGCCTCGATGTTGTGGACGGTATCGGCCAGCGTCTCGCCCTTGACGACGCTCGACGTGCCGGCCACGATGTTGAGCGTGTCCGCGCTCAACCGCTTCTCGGCGATTTCGAACGACGTCCGGGTGCGCGTGCTCGCCTCGAAGAACAGGTTCACGACCGTCTTCCCGCGAAGCGCCGGCACCTTCTTGATCGGCCGCGAGGCGATTTCCTTCATCGCCACGGCGGTGTCGAGGATCAGCGAGATCTCCTCGACCGACAGTTCGGCGATTCCCAACAGGTCCTTGCTCCGGAGGCGGTTCGCCGGGATCGGCTGGTCGTCGGTCCCGGTCGGCAGGGAGGGCGTCGCATCGGTGGTCTCGGGGTTCATTCCGCGTCCTCTCCGGTCATCTTCTCGATGATCACTTCGTCGCAGCCATCGGTCTCGGCAAGCCGGACCGCCACGCTCTCGGTGTGCGAGGTGGGCAGGTTCTTGCCGACGTAGTCGGCCTTGATCGGCAGCTCGCGGTGCCCGCGGTCCACGATGACGACGAGCTGGATCGACTTCGGCCGGCCGAAGTCGATCAACTCGTCGAGGGCCGCTCTCACCGTCCGCCCCGTGTAGAGCACATCGTCCACGAGGACGATGACCCGGTCGTCGATCGAGAACGGGATGTCGGTGCTGCGGACGAGCGGCTGCGGTCCAACCGGGTGGTGCATCAGGTCGTCGCGGTAGAGCGTGATGTCGAGCGCCCCGACCGGCACGTCCTGGCCGGTGATCTCCCGCAGGCGCAAGGCCAGGCGGCTGGCAATCGGCACCCCGCGGGTGCGGACGCCGACCAGCGCGAGGCGGTCGAGCCCGCGGTTGCGTTCGACAATTTCGTGCGCGATCCGCGTGAGCGTGCGGCTCATCCGGTCCGCGTCCATCACAACGGGCATACGGACTCCTCGCTCTGGAAAGAGAATGACGTCAGGTCGATGCAGGGAAATGCCGTTCGGGCCCGGGCGGATGCGAGTGGTGCAGGAAGGTAGCGCATGCAGGTTCTTGTCGGCCTCGCCGGGCCGGCTTAAAGAGGCGAGGCAGTATACCACGGCCATAACCCGGTCGAGCCTGAACCAAGAGTTACGACTCAGGCAGGCAGAATACAGGAGTCAGAATTCAGAATTCAGAATGGCCTGACTACCTGAGCAGTTACGACCAAAGAGGCTATCGCTCGTAGGTCTGGATGAAGGCCATCGGCCGATTGTCCCGGAACTCGCGCCGGAATACCTCGGTCACGGCGTACCCGTCCATGTCATGCGCGACCGGCAGCCCCATGAAGTACAGGATCGTCGGCACGACGTCGACCACCGACGCGCGCGGCTTGCGCCCGGGCGCGACCGCGACGCCGAACGCGAGCATAAAGCCATCCGGCGCATCTTCATGGCTGCCCGACAGGTCCGGGTCGCCGATATAGCGCTCGAGCATCCGCTTGCCGACGGTGAGTGGCTCCATGCCGAAGCCGGACACGACGAGCAGGAGATCGTCCGGACCGAGGGCGGCAAGAGCCCTGCCCACGATGCCGTCCACACGCGCGTACGCGTTCTCCAGCACCTGCCCGTACCGCCGGCGCTCCTCGGCCGACACGTCGCCGAAATCGCGCGGCATCGCGTAGCGGAGAAAGCGATGCCCGGCCACGTCGAGCCCGCGATAGCGGACGGCCGACAGGTCCGGGCGCACCCTCTCCTGGAGTGCACGCGCCACCTGCTCGTACATCCGGTCCGTGATGAAGGGCTGCGCCTGGAGCAGGTCTCGACGCGGATCCGAGGAGGAGTGCTGCGCGAGCGGCGTCGCCTCGGCCTCTGGCCTGGCCGCGTCGCCCGCGGCGCGGGCCGCGTCGAACAACTCGGGCGGCTGGATCGACAGCGCGGTCGAGCGGACGGCGTTCTCGAGCTCGCGCCCCGGGTCGTCCGGTTCCAGGGACGCGGCGCCGGGCCGGTAGAATTGGTCGCTGACGAGGTACCCGCGAACCGGTTGCGCCGGGTAGGTCAGCGGCCAGTTCACGACGCCAGACGTCAGGCCGGCCGAGCCCAGGATGCTCCAGATCGGGCGGGCCCTCACCGACGCCGAGGTGTGCGGGATCGCCGAGATGAACCCGAAGTGCACGAGGCCGTGCGCGAAGCAGTTGTCGGGCAGCAGTTCGAGCGAATCGGCCGTCGCCGGCACCCGGTAGCGCGCGGCCGACCGAACACCGGTCCGCGCCGGCAGCTTGCCGGTCGCCACGGTCGTCCAGACCGGGTCTGGCTGCGTGGGACGGATCGTCGCCAGGTGCATGGCCGCCCCGCTGTCGAGAATCTTGCCGAAGCTCGGCAACCGTCCCTCGAGCGCGGCGGTCGAGACGAAGTCGAGGGACCCGCCATCGAGCACGATGAGCACGACGCGGCCGCCGACGGACGCCCGCGAGATGATCGCATCGATGTCGAGGGGCCGGGAGACGAGCGGCTGCAGTTTTCCCGGACCACGCGCGACCAGGGGCAGCACCAGCGAGACGGCCAGCGCGAGGCCGACGAAGCTGGCCCCCAGCCGTCCTTTCCGACGACCGAACGAGTAGTGCGCGAGGGCCACGCCGAGAAAGGTGAACGCGCAGGCCGTCAGGATCGCCGCGCCCGCCGCCATGCGCCTCGACGTCTCGAGGCTGAGCATCGGCGCGTACGACCTGAGGTTGAACCACATGAGCGTGGCGACGCCTGCGGCGTCGGCGGCCAGCAGCCACGACAGCAGCCGCAGGCTCACCCATCCCGGCGACAGCGCTTCGTTGGCGATCATCTGCCGCAGGACGATCAGCGCGTAGAAGACAACGACGAAGTGCACGCCGTAGGAGAGCGCCAGCGTGACGGCCAGCGAGGCGAGGATGGTCGGGTACAGCGGCACGGTCGGGTTCAGCTGAAGGAACAGCACACTCAGGTAGACCGCGCCGAGCAGGGCAGCCAGGACCGCGTTGCTGAACATCCGGAGGTACCGCATGCGGACAATATAGCCGAAACGTATGGCCGAACGGGCGTCGCAGGCCGGCCTTCAGGCTATACTTCCCGCGATGCCAGTGGATGCGGACGCTGAAGTCCTTGCCTCGACGCGCCTTTCGGATGACTACTGCGTGGTGGCCTTCCGCGCCCCCGCGCTCGCGGCGGCGATCCGCCCGGGCCAGTTCGTCATGGTCCGGACGTCCGCCGGGAACACGCCGCTCCTGCGACGGCCGTATTCCGTGTTCGAGCGCCTCCGCGACTCGAATGGAGAGGTCATCGGCTTCTCCATCCTCAACAAGCGGGTGGGCGTCGGAAGCCGCCTGCTCTACGACGCGGCGCCCGGGATGCGCGTGTCGTGCCTCGGCCCTCTCGGTCGGCCGTTCTCCTCCGCCACGGGAACGACCGAGGCGTGGATGGTGGCCGGCGGCACGGGCCTCGCGCCCTTTGCCACCCTGAGCGAAGAACTCGCGGCGGCCGGGGTCCCTCGCAGGCTCTTCTACGGCGCGCGGACCGGGTCGGAACTGTTCTGCCTCGATCGCTTCGAGCGGTTAGGCGTCAACGTGGTGCTGGCCACGGAAGACGGCACGCGGGGCGAGCACGGTCGCGTGACCGTACCGCTCGCCCGCGAACTCGGGTCACGCCCCGCCTCGTCGGGCGTCGTCCTCTACGCCTGCGGGCCCGAGGCGATGCTGAAGGCGGTGGCCGGCCTCGCCGAGCGCTACGGGCGCGAATGCGAGGTGGCGACCGAGCGGCAGATGGGTTGCGGCATGGGCGGTTGCTACAGTTGCGTCGTCCGCGTGCGAACACCGGAAGGCGGCAGCCGGTACGCGCGGTCGTGCGTCGAGGGCCCGGTGTTCAGGGCCGCGGACATCGTCTGGGAGGAACGGCCCTCCTGACGGCCCTCCTGATTGGACACTCACCCATGGATCTCTCAGTCCGGATCGGCGCTCTTCGCCTGAAGAATCCGTTGATGTCGGCGAGCGGGTGCTTCGGCTACGGCATGGAGTACGCCGACGTCGTGGACCTCTCCACCCTCGGCGCCGTCGTCGTCAAGGGATTGTTCCTGGCCGAGCGGCCGGGGCACCCGCCGCCACGCATCGTGGAGACGCCGGCCGGCATGCTGAACGCGATCGGCCTGCAGGGGATCGGCGTGCACCGCTTCGTCCGCGAGAAGATGCCCGAGTTGCGGGCGCGCGGGGCGACCGTCATCGTCAACATCTGCGGCACCACGATCGACGAGTACACGGAGATCGCGCGGATCCTGTCGGACGTCGAGGGGGTGGCCGCCCTCGAGTTGAACATCTCCTGCCCGAACATCAAGGAGGGTGGGATCTCGTTCGGGTGCAACCTGGTGAACACCCGCCAGGTCGTGTCGGCGGTGCGCAAGGCCACACCGCTGCCGCTGATCCCGAAGCTGACGCCCAACGTCACCGACGTGTCGTCGTTCGCGCACGCCGCCCAAGAGGCGGGCGCCGACGCGGTGTCGCTCGTGAACACCTTCCTGGCCATGGCCATCGACATCGAGACGCGTCGCCCGCGGCTCTCGAACGTGATGGGCGGGCTGAGCGGCCCAGCCATCCGTCCGATCGCCGTCCGGATGGTCTACGAGTGCGCCCGGTTGGTGCGGATTCCAGTCATCGGAATGGGTGGCATCGCCTCGGCTGCCGACGTCCTGGAGTTCATGATCGCCGGGGCGACGGCGGTGCAGGTGGGCACGGCAAACTTCGTCGATCCGTTCATCTGGGGCAAGCTCGAGTCGGGCGTGCGCGAGTACATGCGGCGGCATGGCATCGAGCGGGTGTCGGAGTTGACGGGCACGCTCGACATTCCAGGGGAGAAGCGCGCGTGAAGGAACTGCTGGTCGCTCTCGACGTGGACTCGGCCGAGCGCGCGATCGCGCTGGCGCGCGGATTGTCGGGCGTTGTCGGGGGCGTGAAGGTGGGCAGCCGCCTGTTCACCTCAGAAGGACCCTCGGTGGTGCGTCGCCTGGTCGATGACGGTCACCGCGTCTTCCTGGACCTGAAGTTCCACGACATCCCGAACACCGTCGCCGGCGCCGTGGCGGCCGCCACCCGTCTCGGGGTCTGGATGGTGAACGTCCACGCCTCGGGCGGCCTGGAGATGATGCGGGCGGCAGGTGCCGCGGCGAACGACACAGCCATCGCCGCCGGCGTTGCCCGCCCGCTGGTGATCGCCGTGACCGTGCTGACGAGCATGGACCAGGCTGCGGTCGCCAGAGTCGGCGTCGTGGCGCCCGTGCTCGATCTGGTGGACCGGCTCGCCGCGCTCACGGCCGAGGCAGGCCTCGACGGCGTGGTGGCCTCACCACAGGAGACGCCGTGGCTGCGCGAACGCCGCGGCCCCGGCTTCATTATCGTCACGCCGGGCATTCGCGGTGCCGCGCCCGCTGGCGGCCGCGGAGACGACCAGGCGCGGACGCTGAGCGCGCGGGACGCGCTGGCGGCAGGCGCCAGCTTCCTCGTGGTTGGCCGGCCGATTATCGCCGCCACCGACCCGCGCGCCGCCGCCGAAGCGATTGCACAGTCGTGCGCCCGCGTGCTGTAGGACGCGCGCACGGGGACCCGACGTTCCGCCGGTCGGGAAAACCAGCAAAGCTCCGCCTCAAACTGCCGAGACTCGGAAGGCGGCCGTGGCAGACCTTCGCTGTAGCGCGCGGCCGGTCGACCGGCCGCGCCTAAGTACTTCGACTCGCAATTACGGCCACGATCGGCTCTCGCCGCACGTGGCCGGCTGTGCTCGCTCAGCACTTAGTCCTGAGGGCACAAATACGTCGCCGTATTTGTGCATCGAAGGACTAAGACAGATTCCAGGGGCCCTACGGAAACTTGCTTCAACCGTTACGATCTCAGCCCTGGAAGATGTCTAGCGTCCCGAGTGCCCTATCGCTACTTCGCGGTGATGATGAAGTGGCCCCGCCGGTTCTGTGACCAGCAGCCTTCGTTTTCATCGGAGCAGAACGGCTGCTCCTTGCCCTTGCTGACGACCAGCAAACGGTCGGCACCCACGCCGAGGCTCACCAGGTAGCTCTTCACGCCGTTCGCCCGCCGTTCACCGAGCGCCAGGTTGTACTCGGGTGTGCCACGCGAGTCGCAGTGGCCTTCGACGGTAACCTTGACCATCGCCCACTTCTTGAGCCAGTCCGCGTTCTTCTGCATCGCGGCCCGACCCTCCTCCTTCAGGTCTGACTTGTCGTACTCGAAGAACGCGTCGGTCAACGGCTTCTCGGCGTTCAGTTGGTCGAGCGTCTTCCCCGCGAACAGTTGATCCTCGGTCAGGGGCGCCGGGGCTGGCGGTGCCGGAGGCGGTGGTGGTGGCGGTGGTGGCGGCGGCGGCGCCGGCTTGGCCGCTGGCGGCGGCGGTGCTGGCGGAGCCGTCTGTGGAGGCGATTTGTGGCAGCCGGCGGCGGCGATGCCAATAGCGGCTGCAACGCTTGCAGCTACCAGGATCCGAGCTAGACGTGTCATCGTGACTCTCCTCGAGCAGCCAATCTCGAGCGCAGCCGTGTTGTGGGGCAGATCCTCCGCGAAAGGAAATCGACTGGCCGTTGGCCGCGATCAGACAGCAGAACTCTAGTTTAGCGGTTTTATTCGCGGTGTGTCAAACGCCGTGTGCGGCTCGTGTGCGGCTCGCAGCATCAGCGAAGGTCGTGCGTGCGCTCACGCGGCGGCTTCCGGTAGAATCTCGCCGTGGACCGACTCCTCGAAGCGACATTCCAGGCCGAAACCCGCCACTTCTGGTTCCGGGGGCTGCGCCGGTTCGCGCGCCCCCTGCTGGCGGCCGCCATCGCGGGGCGACCGCGGCCGCGGGTGCTCGACGCGGGATGCGGCACCGGCTGCAACCTGCGGCTCCTCCCGGAACTCGCCGGAGGCTACGGCTTCGACCTCAACCGGGTGGGCCTGCGCCACGCCCGTGAATCGGGGAACGCCCGCGTGGCGCGTGCGAGGGTGACCGCGATCCCGTTCGCCGACGCGGCGTTCGACGTAGTCACGTCGTTCGACGTGCTCTACGCGCTGACGGAGGACGATGCACGGCGCGCAATGTCGGAGATGGCGCGCGTGCTGAAGCCCGGAGGGACGCTGATCGTCAACGTCGCGGCGCTCGACATCCTCCGCGGCGGACACGCCGTGCTCGCCGAGGAGTTACGGCGATACGATCGGCGCATGCTGACGGACGCCGTGGCGGAGGCCGGCCTGCGGACGATCCGGCTGACGTATACGAACGCCTCGCTGTTCCCGGTGATCCTGGCCGCAAGGGTCCTGCAGCGGGTGGCCGGCATGGACACGCCGAAAGAAACCGGGCGCGAGATCTCGGTGCCGCCAGCGCCCGTCAACGCCGTGCTCGATGCCATCCTCACCTTCGAGGCCTGCGCCCTCCGCGCGATCGACATGCCCTTTGGCAGTTCGCTCCTGTGCGCCGCCAGGAAACCAGGCCACGACTGAATTGGGGAACCGCGATTCTCGGTCGTGAAGGTCGGGGGGCGCTGCCGGCGCGGGTCGGAAGTCGACATCGTGCCCGGCCGTGCGCGGCGTGGCGCGCCGGGGCTACGACACCGCGCGCAGCGGCAGCACTTCGTTCAGGCTGCCTGTGCGGTAGCCCTGGAGGTCGAGACTGACGTAGCGATACCCGATCGTCTTCAGGTCCTTCACGATCGCGTCCCGCACGCCGTCTTCCAGAATGCGGCGCATGTCGTCCGCGCTGACTTCCAGCCGGGCGACGTCGCCGTGATGCCGGACGCGGCAGTGGCGGAAGCCGAGCGAGTGCAGAACGTCCTCCGCCTGCTCGATCATCTTCAGTTTCTCGACGGTGACTTCGGCGCCATAGGGAATTCGCGATGACAGGCAGGCCGAAGCCGGCTCATCCCACGTCGGCAGGTCGAGTCGCCGCGACAACTGGCGGATCTCCGCCTTGGTGAGACCGGCATCGTCGAGCGGGCTGCGAACGCCGTGCTCGCGCGCGGCCTCCCGGCCCGGTCGATAGTCGCCCCGGTCGTCGGCGTTGTTGCCGTCCACGACCGCGGCAAGCCCGCGATCGCGGGCGAGCGACGTGAGACGGCCAAACAACTCCTGCTTGCAGTAGTAGCAGCGGTTGGACGGGTTGGCGCGGTACTCCGGCCGCTCCATCTCCGCCGTCGCCAGGAACTCGTGGTGAAGCTTGAAGTCGCGGGCGATCCTGAGCGCAAGCTCGCGGTGCCTGGTCGGATAGCTCGGGCTGTCGGCGGTCACGCAGAGCGCGCGGTCGCCGAGCACCTCGGTCGCCACGGCGGCCAGGTAGGCGCTGTCCACGCCTCCGCTGAACGCCACGACCACCGACCCGAGCTGCTGGAGGAGGTGCCGAAGCGCCTGGTCTTTCAGGTCCAGCGAATCGCCACCGTCGTTTGTCGTGCCCCGTGTCGCTGCGTCAGTCACTCTTCCTCTTCCTCGTCCTCGTCCTCGTCGAGCTCGTCCTCGTCCTCGTCTTCGTCGAGTTCGTCCTCGTCTTCTTCCGGCGCGACATCGAGTTCGACCGGGACGACGCTGGTCACCTCGAGATGGCTGCCGCATTCGGGACAGCTGATCAGGTCGCCCTTATCGACGTCGTCTTCATCTACTTCGACATCGGCTTCGCACTCTGGGCACATGGCCATACCCATCCTCCTGGGGTGGTTGCCCGCGTCAAGACCGGCTCGCCCCCCCCCCGACTCGACAACTACCGTCCCGACTGAACGTTGCGGCGAGAGAGGGGTCGGATTATAACGAGATCGAATCGGATCCTGCAATCTGCCCACCCACACCCATCCGCTCTAACGTCCCATGCTGGCGCTCCCGATAAGGAAGATCGATGACGTCCGGGAGGGCTGCGACGAAGACCGTCCTGATTGCCGATGGCGCGGCGTTCGTGCGCGAGCGGTTCCAGACTGCCCTCCAGGAAGCCGGCCACCGGGCGGTCACCGCGAAGAGCGGCGTGGAGCTCCTCGGCCGCGTGCGTGCCGACCTCGAGGAACTTGACCTGCTCGTCCTCGATCTACGGCTGCCCTTTGCGTCCGGCGTCGATCTCGTTCGCGCGGTTCGCAAGCTGGACGGCGGTCGCCTCCCGATCCTCGTCTTCAGCGGGACGATCACCAGCGCAGAAGAAGTCCGGGAACTCGCGGCCCTCGGCGTGGCAGGCTATATTAATGAGTATAGCGCGGTGCAGCACATCCTGCCGTCGCTCGCGCCGCACCTTTTCCCCGACAACTTCAACCGCCGCTCCAGCCCGCGCGTCGTACTCAGCGTCCCGGTGGCGTACCGATTCGGCGATACCATCACCGCCGTGCTCATGCTGAACCTCGGGAAGGGAGGTCTTAGCATCAGGACGATGAGCCCGCTGCAGGTCGGGTCGAAGACGCGGGTCCGGTTCCGCATGCCCGGCGCCCGACGGGAAGTCGAAGCCGATGCGAAGGTGACGTGGAGCGACGGTCGGATCGGTATGGGCCTGGAGTTCGAGCGACTCGAAGCGCTCGACCAGGAAGCGATCGACGAGTTCGTGGACGGCCACTTCTTCACCGCCAAGGGATAGCCGCAAGCGCCTGGCGTTTGCATCCGACCCTTTCCCCCGCTACAGTTCTGGCATGAATCAGGCGTCAATCGACATCGCCGGACGGTTCGCCGCCGTCCTCCTGCTGGTGTGCGCCAACGGTTTTTTCGTCGCGGCCGAGTTCGCGCTCGTCACGGTGCGAAAGACGCGAATCAACCAGTTGATCGCAGAAGGGAATCGACGCGCGCTCGGGGTGCGCGACGCGATTGCGGAGCCGGATCGCTTCATCGCCGCCACCCAGGTCGGCATCACCATGGCGAGCCTGGCGCTCGGCTGGGTCGGTGAGCCCGCCGTGGCGAGATCGATCGAGCCGCTCCTGGCATACCTGCCGACCGAGTGGGCGCGGGCCGGCGCCCATTCCATCGGGATCGGCATCTCCTTCGCCTTCATCACCTCGCTGCACGTCGTCGTCGGCGAACTGGCGCCGAAGACGATTGCGCTCCAGTACGCCGAGAAGACCGCGCTGCTGGTGACAGCGCCCACCCGCCTCTTCATGAAGGCGCTGTGGCCGTTCATCGCGTTGCTCAACGGTCTCGGCACGCGGCTAGTCGGGATGCTCGGCCTCCGGGCCCCGAGCCGCCACTCGATGGTCCACTCCGAAGAGGAACTGAAGATGCTCGTGACCGCCAGCCAGGAAGCGGGCGTGCTCGAGGAAGACGAAGAGCAGATGCTCCATCGCGTCTTCGGCTTCGGCGACCTGACCGCGGGCCAGGTGATGGTGCCGCGCACCGAGATGAACGGCATCCGGGCGGACGCCACGATGACGCAACTAATCGAACAGGTGTCGCGCCAGCCGCATCCGTGGCTCCCGGTGTGCGGAAATGGCCTGGACGACATCCTCGGGTTCCTCCACGTGGAGGATGTCTTCCCTGCGCTCAGTCAGCCGCCCGCGCAGTTTCGCGTCACCGATTACCTGCGCGAGGCCATGACCGTGCCCGAGACACTCAACGCTGACAACGTGCTCGAGGAGATGAGGCGCCACGGGACGCACCACGCGGTGGTCATCGACGAATACGGCGGGACGGCCGGCCTGGTCACGTTCGAAGGGCTGATGGAGCGAATCGTCGGCGAGGTGGGCAGCGAGTTCAACCCGGGTCGCACGAGGATCTCGGTGCTGCCTGACGGGTCGGCCCTGATCGATGGCCTGGCGCTGACCACCGACGTGAACGTGCAGTTCGGTCTGCACATCGACGAAGACGTGTATACGACCGTCGGGGGATTCGTGCTCGGCCAACTCGGCCGCCGCGCACGCCTCGGCGACCGGGTTGAGGTCGAAGGACGCACGCTGCGCGTCGAAGCGCTCGACCGCCTCCGGGTGGCGCGCGTCTATCTCTCCGGCCCCAGGCGGGGTCAGGATGCGTAGGAGCCGTGGCCAGTGGCCAGTCTCTCACGCCGGCACACTGAGAATCGGCGCCTGATCACTGGCCACTGGTTCTGTCAGTCGCTTTCCAGCAGCCGCAGGCCGTTGGCGATGACGAGGAGGGACGCCCCCATGTCGGCGGCAACCGCCATCCACAACGTCGCCGCACCGGCGATGGCCAGGCCAAGGAACAACGCCTTCAGGCCCAGAGCGACGGCGATGTTCGTCCGGATGTTGCGGACGGTCGCCCGGCCGAGGCGCAGGAAGTAGGGTACGGCCAGCAGTTCGTCCGCCATCAGGGCGACGTCTGCGGTCTCCAGCGCCGCGTCGGTCCCGGCGGCACCCATCGCGATGCCGACGTCGGCAGCGGCCAGCGCGGGCGCGTCGTTGACGCCGTCACCCACCATCGCCACCGCGCCGTACCGCCGCTTGAGGTCTTCGATTGCCGCCACCTTGTCGGCGGGCAGCAGTTCGGCGCGCCATTCGTCCACGCCAAGCGCCGAGCCGATGGCGGCAGCCGTCTGCGCGTTGTCGCCGGTCAGCATCACCACGCGTTCAATCCCGCCCTGCCGCAGACGGCTGACGGCCGCGCGGCCCGAGTCGCGGATCGCGTCCGCGACACCGATGATCCCTACGGTCCGTCCGCCGCGCGCGACGAGAACAGCCGTGCGTCCGGCGCGGCCCAGCTCGTCGAGCTGCCGGTCGATCGCGGGCGAGCACAGCGCCCGCTCTTCGAAGAGTCGATGGTTCCCGACGAGGACGTGCTCGCCCCCGACGCTGGCTTCCGCACCAAGACCAGGCAGCGCGCGGAACCCCTCGCCAGCCGGGAGCGGAGAGTCGTCGTGCTGGGCACGACGGAGAATGGCGCGGGCAACGGGATGCTCGGACCGCGCTTCGACCGCGGCCGCGAGGCGCAGGATCTCGGCGGGCACGACGCCGTTCACGGAAATCACGTCCACCACCTCGGGATGCCCCCGCGTCAGCGTGCCCGTCTTGTCGAACGCCACCACGCGCACCTCCGCCGTGCGCTCGAGGTGGGCGCCTCCCTTGATCAGCACGCCGCGCCGGGCGGCGCCGGCCAGTGCCGACACGATCGAGACGGGCGTCGAGATCACCAGGGCGCACGGGCACGAGATGACGAGGAGCACCAGCGCGCGGTAGAACCACGATCCGAACGGCTGACCGAAGAGCGCTGGCGCGACCAGAGCGACAATCGCGGCGGCGACGATCACGGCTGGAGTATAGTACCGCGCGAAGCGCTCGACGAAGCTCTGCGATGGAGCCCGCTGGGCCTGGGCCACCTCGACCAGGTTGATGATGCGGGCCATCGTCGTGTCGCGGCCCAGTCGCGTCACGCGAATCTCCAGGGCGCCGTGGCCGTTGATCGTCCCGGCGAACAGGTCGTCGCCCACGTGCTTGTCGACCGGCAGGGATTCGCCGGTGATGGGCGCCTGGTTCACGTCGCTCCCACCGTCGGTGATCCGCCCGTCGATCGGGATCTTCTCGCCGGGCTTGACGATGATCGTGTCGCCGACGATCAATTCGTCCACGGCGACACGCTGCTCGCGGCCGTCGCGACGGACCAGCGCGTCGGCGGGCGCCAGTTCCATCAGCGCGCGAATCGCGTGGCGAGCGCGGTCCATGCTGCGCGTTTCGAGCCACTGGGCCAGGGCGAACAGGAAGATCACCGCGGCCGCTTCCGACCATTCGCCGATGATCATCGCGCCGGCGACGGCGACGAGCATCAGCACGTTGATGTCGAGCGAGAACGCGCGCGCGGACGACCAGGCGCGCCGGACCGTGTTGACGCCGCCGGCGCCGATGGCGAACAGGTACGCGGGGATGACCAGGCCGGGCCCCAGCCCCCCGACCTGCATGAGGAAACCGGCCGCGAAGGCGATGCCCGACAGCGCGACCAGGCGCACCCGGCTGGACGAGCCCCGGCTGATCAGGGCGGACAAGCGTTCGTGTTCGAGCCAGGCGCGCATGCCGGTGGCATTCACCGCCTCAGCAACCGCCGCGGCTGAGAGGCGGGAGGCATCGTGCGTCACCCGCAGTCGCTGGTTGAGGATGTCCGCCGTAAACCGCTCGAGTCCCGGGAGGTGAGCCAGCCGCCGTTCGAGGAGCTGCACTTCATCGTGGCAGTCCATCCCCTCGATTCGGTAGGTTGACTCGGTGTGCACCTCGCACGCCGTGCAGGCGACCGCGTCGGCACGAGCCGTCATCGGGGCGTCCTCCCGGTGGCGGCTGGCGACCCGCCGCTGGCTTCGTCCACGTGGCGGAGCCCCTCGTGAAAGAGCGTGATGATGTGGCCATCGTCGAGCGCATAGAACATCATCCGGCCATCGCGGCGCGACCGCACGAGGCGCAGGTTGCGGAGCAGTCGGAGCTGGTGGGACACGGCCGACTCGGTCAGGCCAAGCAGCGTGGCCAGGTCGCAAACGCAGAGTTCGTCGCGCGACAACGCATCGAGGATGCGCACGCGGGTCGGATCGCCGAGCAGGCGGAACGTCTCGGAGAGCGCGCTGACCTGTCGCGAGCCGATGAGTGCCGCGCGGACGCGCTCGACCCGGGCCGCGTCGGCGATGAAGACATCACAGGCGTCGGGGTCGGGCGTCTCGCCAGGCGGGTCCTGGACGGCGGGGTCTCTTGTCATTGACCGTTCACGCTCATATATGAACATCTGTTCATGTATGCAATGGTAACATCGGGCGACGGCCGTAACAAGCGATTCGACGTCAGACAGACGGAAGGCGTAGAGGTGGGGTCAGACCTGAAAAAAGTGAGGTTTCAAGACCTGACCCCAAGCGGCTACAGGGCGGAGATGGCGGCGTTCAGTTTCTGGTAGTCGGGCTCGTTCCCGGGCGTGGCGGTCACTTCGGCGTGCCGCACGACGCCCTGCTTGTCGATGAGGAAAACGGCCCGCTTCGACACGCCCTTCAGTCCCACCAGATCGTCGAGATAGACCCCGTAAGCCCTGATGACGTCCTTGTTGAAGTCGCTGAGCAACGGGAAGGTGAGGCCGTTCTGCTGGCCGAACACCTTCAGGGTGAACGGCGTGTCCACGCTGATGCCATACACGTGCGCGTTCGCCTTGTTGAGCTGCGCCAGTTGGTCGCGGAGCGTGCACAGTTCCTTGGTACAGACCGACGTGAATGCGGCCGGGAAGAAGGCCAGCACGGTGTTGTGCTGCCCGAACCCGGCACTCAGGGTCACGTCCTGCATGTCCTGGTTCTTGAGAGTGAAGTCGGGAGCTTTCGTTCCTACGTCTGCGGACATCTCGCCTCCTGTCACTGTTTGCGTGCAACCGGGAGCGCCTTCGGTTATCGTAACCTACCCACGGTCTCGGCGGAACCCGTCGGCGCCAGGGCGCGCTTGTCGCCCATCGAGGACTTCGACTACCATGAACGGTTGGGTTCGCTTCAACGGAGCATCAGAGTGATCGAGGTTCAACATCTGACGAAACGCTACGGCCGGGTGACGGCCGTGGATGACGTGACCTTCCGGGTTGAGCGGGGAGAAATCCTCGGCTTCCTCGGCCCGAATGGTGCCGGCAAGACGACGACCATGCGCGTCCTCACCGGCTACATGCCCGCCACGTCCGGGCGGGCGATCGTGGCCGGCTTCGACGTCTTCGATCAGCCGCTCGAGGCGAAGCGACGCACGGGCTATCTGCCTGAAACGCCGCCGCTCTACCCCGAGATGACCGTCCGCGAGTACCTGGGGTTCGTCGCCCGGATCAAGGGCGTCTCGTCGGGCGAGTGCTCGGCCCGGGTGAACGCCGCGATGGAGAAGACGCGCGTCACCGACATGGCGGCCCGCCACTGCGGCCAGCTCTCCAAGGGCTACCGCCAGCGCGTGGGCCTGGCGCAGGCGCTCATCCACAACCCCGATGTGCTGATTCTCGACGAGCCGACCGCCGGCCTCGACCCGAAGCAGATCATCGAGACTCGCGAGCTGATCAAGCAACTGGCGGGCGATCACACGGTCATCCTCAGCACGCACATCCTGCCGGAGGTTTCGCAGACCTGCCAGCGCGTGGTCATCATCAACCGCGGCCGGGTGGTCGCCGTCGATTCACCGGCGAACCTCACCCGCCGACTGGGCGGCGCCCAGACGATGTACGTCCAGGTGGACGGCGCCTCGGACGGCGCGCAGGCGGCGCTCGAGCACCTCACCGGCATCACGCGGGTGGCCGAGGTCGATCGCCAGGACGGCATCGTGGGCTACGAGGTGGACAGCGAGCCGGGCCACGACCTGCGCCGCGACATCGCGCGCGCCGTGGTCACGTCCGGGTGGGGCCTGCTCGAGCTGCGCCCCGTCCGCATGAGCCTGGAGGACATCTTCCTCCAGTTGACGACGGAGGAGCAGCCCGGGGAGGCGACGATCCAATGACGAACATCCTCGCAATCGTACGCAAGGAGTGGAACGGCTACTTCGCGTCGCCGATCGGCTACGTCGTCATCGGGATGTACGCGATCGTGTTCGGCTACTTCTACACGGTGGGACTCAGCTGGTTCATCCGCCAGAGCATGCAGGCGCCGCAGATGGGCGGCGGCGGCGCGATGAACATCAACCAGCAGATGATCCGCTACGTCTTCCTGAACTCGACGGTGATCTTCCTGTTCGTGGTGCCGCTCATCACGATGCGGACCTACGCCGAGGAAAAGCGCTCGGGCACCATCGAGCTGCTGATGACCTCGCCGATTACCGACTTCCAGATCGTCATGGGCAAGTTCCTCGGCGCAATGTCGCTCTACGTCGCGATGCTCGGCATCACGCTGGTCCACATGGCGGTGCTGTTCGTCTACGGCAACCCCGAGTGGAAGCCGATTCTCAGCGGTTACCTCGGCCTGTTGCTGCTCGGCGGCTGCTTCGTGTCGGTCGGCCTGTTTTTCTCGAGCCTGACGAAGAACCAGATCGTCGCCGGGATGTTCACGTTTGCCGTGCTGTTGCTCCTCTGGATCATCGACTGGGTCGGCGGTTTCACGGGCCCGACCGTCGAGCGCATCACCAGTTACCTGTCGCTGACCGGGCACATGGAGGACTTCCTCCGCGGCATCGTGGACAGCCAGCACATCGTCTATTACCTGAGCTTCATCACCTTCGGTCTGTTCCTGACGGCCAAGGCGGTCGACAGCGAGCGGTGGCGGGGGTAGCACGCGATGTTGAAACGAGCTTTCGATACCATCGGGTGGCTCGGCACCGCTCTGGTGCTGGCCGCCGTCGCCGTGTTCTTCCTGAAGGCCGAGTGGCAGCCCTACTCACGCTGGCTGGCGTGGGGCGGTCTGGTCTGCATCCTCCTGTATACCCTCGGGCAGTGGCGCGAGGTGGTGCGGGTCTTCGCCGGCCGGCAGGCGCGCCTCGGCACCATCTCGGCCGCCAGCGTACTGGTCGTGCTCGGCATCCTCTCGGCGATCAACTACATCTCGTCGCGGGAACACAAGCGCTGGGACCTCACCTCGTCCAGCCAATTCACGCTGTCCCCGCAGTCGATCAAGATCCTCAAGAGCCTCGACTCGCCCCTGAAGATCACCGTGTTCTCGAAGGAGAACGACTTCCCGGCGTACCGCGACCGGATTTCTGAATACGAATACGTGACCAAGCGGGTGTCGGCCGACTACGTCGATCCCGACAAGAAGCCGGCGCTCGCGCGCCAGTTGCAGGTCCAGTCCTACGGCACGGTGGCCCTCCAATACAAGGACCGCACCGAGCGCGTGGTTGGCAACTCCGAGCAGGACCTGACCAATGGCATCATCAAGATCGTCACCGGCAAGGAGCGGAAGGTCTACTTCACGCAGGGCCACGGCGAGAAAGACACGGCGGGCGCCGAGCGGACGGGCTACAACGGCATCGCGACGCAGTTGACCCGCGACAACTACAAGATCGAGAAACTGCCGCTCGCCCAGCAGAGCGAGGTGCCGGACGATGCATCGGTGGTCGTGGTGGCGGGGCCGAAGACGGACCTGCTGCCCGGGGAGATTGACGGCCTCAGGCGGTACCTCGACAAGGGCGGCAAGCTGATGCTGCTGCTGGACCCGCCGGAGAAGGCCGACAGCGCGCCGCTCGCGAACCTGATCGCGCTGGCCCACGAGTGGGCGATGGAGGTCGGGAACAACGTGGTCGTGGACATCAGCGGGATGGGCCGCCTGCTCGGCACCGATGAAACGGTTCCGGTGGCAGTGAACTACCCGACGCATCCCATCGTGCAGGGGATGGATCTGCTGACGGCCTTCCCGTTGGCGCGATCAGTCACCCCGGTCACCGGCGGCGTGAACAGCCGCTTCGCGCAGACGTTCGTCGAGACCAGCCCGAAGAGCTGGGCAGAGACGGACATGAAGACGATGCTGACGGGCGGGAAGATCACGTTCGACGGGGACAAGGGAGACAAGCGCGGACCGATTCCGATCGCGGCCGCCGCCTCTGCGCCGGTCGCCGCTGCCCCTGGCGCCAGCACGCCGGCCGACGAGTCGGCCAGGCCCGAAGCCCGCGTCGTCGTGTTCGGCGACTCCGATTTCGCGTCGAACCTTGCGCTGGGCATCAGCGGGAACCGCGACCTGTTCATGAACGCGGTCAACTGGCTGGCGCAGCAGGAGAACCTCATCGCGATCCGGCCGAAGGAAGCGGATGACCGCCGCGTGACGATGACCGCCAACCAGCAACTGCGCGTGATGATCCTGGCGTTGTTCCTGGTCCCGCTCGTCGTCTTCGGCAGCGGTGTCTTCGCGTGGTGGCGGAGGCGGTAGATGCGCGGAGTGAACTCACTGCTCGTCCTCGTGGTCCTGCTGATCGGGCTCGGTGCCTACGTCTACTTCGTGGAGTCGAAGAAGCCGCAAGGCGCCGAAGCCAACCTCGGGCCGAAGATCTTCTCCGTCAAGGCGGACGCGATCGAGGAGATCACGGTCAAGTCGGGCACCGGTGACCGGACCACGCTGAAGAAGGTGAACGGCGCGTGGCAGATCACGGGGCCGGTGACAGCGCCCGCGGACCAAGCCGAGGTGTCGGGCATCGTGTCGAACATCGTGACCGTGGACAACATGCGCACGGTGGATGAGAACCCGGGCGACCTGAAGCCATTCGGGCTGGCCGAACCGCGCGTGGAGGTCACCTTCCGCGCAGCGGGCAGGGCGCAGGCGCAGCAGTTGCTGATCGGGGACAAGACCGCCACGCTCGGCGACCTCTACGCGAAGCTCCCGAACGAGAAGAAGGTGTTCCTGATCTCGGGGTCGTTCGACACCACCTTCAACCGCGGCACGTTCGACCTCCGCCTCAAGACGGTGCTCTCCTTCGAGCGTGACAAGGTGGACCAGATCGAGATTCAGTCGCCGGGCAGCACCGTGGAGTTGGCGCGTGCCGGCGGCGAATGGAAGTTGAGCAAGCCGATCCAGGCGCCGGCGGACTACGGGACGGTCGAAGGGCTGATCGGCCGAGTCCAGACGGCGCAGATGAAGGGAATCACCGCCCAGGAGGCGACCGACCTGAAACCGTACGGCCTCGACAAGCCCGAGGCGTCGGTGACGTTCGGTCTCGGCAGCTCGCGGGCCACGCTGCTGCTCGGCGCCAGGGCCAACGCCAGCCTCGTCTACGCCAGGGATGCCTCGCGCCCGATGGTCTTCACCGTCGACTCGTCTCTGCTCGACGACGTGAAGAAGCCGGTGGACCAGTTGCGGCGCAAGGACATCTTCGAGTTCCGCGCGTTCAACGCCACGTCGGTCCAGATCACGCGCGGCGCCGAGACCCTGGCCTTCGAGAAGACCAGGGGACAGGGGAAGGACGCGACCGAGAAGTGGCGTGGGACGAAGCCGGCGACCAAGGATATGGATGCCGCCGCCGTGGACACGTTCCTGACGAAGCTGGCGAACCAGCGTGCGCAGTCGTTCGTGGAGACCAGCGGCAAGCTGAAGACCGGGCTCGACTTGCCAGTGCTGATCGCGGTCGTTCGCTTCGACGACGGCAAGAAGGAAGAGAAAGTGACCTTCGGTCGCGTCGGCGCGGACGTGTACGCGGCCATCGCGGGCCAGCCTGGCGCCGCCAAGCTGGACACCACCGAGTTCGAAGACGCGATCAAGGCGCTGGAGGCGATCAAGTAGGAACGAGGAGCCGGGGATCAGGGGTCAGGGACGACGGGCCAGGGACGAGGGACCGGGGACCGGGGACCAGGGGCCAGGGGTCAGGGGTCAGGGGTCAGACACCGTAGGGGCGACCGGCCGGTCGCCCGTTCATGGACTCATCAATGCGGAATGGCAGCCGCGCCGGCGTGACCCGGCCTCTCGCTGGACTCTTTCTCGCCGCCCTGCTCTTTGGCGGCACCGCCTGCGGCACGAAAGCGCCGCCATCGACCGCACCGACGCAGCCTCCTCCTGTCACCGGGGCAGCCTCCACGCCTCCCCCGCCGGCAGCTCCAACGGGAGCGCCTCCAGCCGGAACATCAGCTGTCAATCGAGTCGATGGGCTCCGTGCCGAACTGGCCCGGATCTTCGACGCGCCGGTCTTCGCCCGGATGCAGTGGGCCGTCGTGGTGCAGTCGCTCGCCAGCGGGGAGATCCTCTACAGCGGGAACGCCTCGAAGCTCATGATGCCGGCGTCGAACATGAAAATCGTGACGCTGGCCACCTCCGCCGAACGTCTCGGCTGGGACTTCACGTACGAGACGAAGCTGGTCACGTCCGCGCCAGTGGGCAACGGCATCCTCGGCGGCGACCTCATCGTCGCCGGAAGTGGGGACCCGACGATCGGCGGCCGCGCAGGCGCCGCGACCAGGGTGTTCGAGGCATGGGCGGATCGGCTCCGCGCCGACGGGATCACCACCATCGACGGGCGGATCGTCGCGGACGCGCGGGCGTTCGACCGCGAGAGCCTCGGAGCTGGATGGGCGTGGGACTACCTGGCGTCCGGGTACGCCGCTGGCGTCTCCGCGCTCCAGTTCAACGAGAGCGTGGCCGACGTGGCCATCCTTCCTGGGCCGTCTGCCGGCACTCCCGCCGTGATCGAAGTGCGGCCGACCGAAAGCGGCCTCATCCTCGACACGCACGTCACCACGGTGGCCGCGGGCGAAGCGGATGTCGAGTTCCACCGGCTGCCTGGCTCCAACCGGCTGCTCGTCAGCGGCACGATCCCGGTCGGGTCGAAAGAGGTGGTGCGGACGGCGACGGTGGACAAGCCGGCGCTCTACTTCGCCCGGATGCTGCGCGCGACGCTGGTGGCCAGGGGCATCCGGGTCACGGGGGACGCCGGCGAGTACGGAGATGTCTATCCCGTCCCTCCGATGGCCCCGACACGGGTCCTCCTCTCGCACCGGTCGCCCTCGCTGAAGGAGATCGCGCGCGTGCTGATGAAGGTGAGCCAGAACCAGTACGCCGAAACGCTGTTGCGAACGCTGGGTGCCCAGCTGGGTGATGGCACGGCCGCGGCCGGCCAGAAGGTCGTTCGCGAAGTGCTGGACGGCTGGGGCGTGCCGCCGGACGCTTACGTGTTGTCAGACGGCTCCGGGCTGTCGCGCTACAACTACGTGTGCGCCGAGATGCTCGTGAAGATTCTCCGGCAGATGTACCGCGATCCGCGCCATCGCGATCCGTTCATCGCCACGCTGCCCATCGGGGGGCAGGACGGCACGATCGGACGCCGTTTCATCGGCACGCGTGCCGCGGGCAACGTCCGGGCAAAAACCGGGTCGATCGCCAACGTGCGCGCGCTGTCGGGCTACGTCACCACGCTCGACAACGAGGTCCTCGTCTTCTCGATCCTCGCGAACAGCTTCACCGTCCCGCAGGCGGCGATCGACAGCACGATCGACCTGGCGGTGGAGTGCCTGGCCAACTTCATCCGGCAATGACGCGGATGCGAACCTGATTCTCCCGTCCCCCGTCTAAGTCCTTCGATGCACAAGTACGGCAACGTATTTGTGCCGTAATTGCGAATCGAAGCGCTAAGCAGGAGACGGAGGGACCATGGGATTGGTGGGCGTGCGTGGAATCACCTCGGCTCTCGTCTTGCTGCTGTCGGCTGTCGCTGCACTGGCGCAACCCCGCCAGGTGGAGGCCCCGCCCAAGGGACCCACCACGTTTGCGGTGTCGAAAGCCAGGTCGGCGGTCAAGGTGGATGGGGTGCTGGACGAAGCCGCGTGGGGCAGCGCCGCGGTCGTTCCGGTCGCGTACGAGTGGGCACCCGGCGACAATATTCCTGCCCCGGTGACGACGCAGTGCCTCGTCACCTTCGACACGAAAAACGTCTACGTCGCCTTCCGCGCCGCCGACCCGCGTCCCGCCGAGATCCGCGCGCACCTCATGGACCGCGACGATGTGGACACGCTGATCCAGGACGACCATGTCGGGTTGATGATCGACACGTTCAACGACGAGCGGCGCGCGTTTCAGTTCCGCGTCAACCCGCTCGGTGTCCAGGCCGATGCGATCTTCAGCGAGCAGGACGGCGTTGAGGACTTCTCGTGGGACATGATCTGGTCGTCGGCCGGGCGCGTCACCGAGGACGGCTACACCGAGTACCCGGCCGCGGTCGCCGACGAACACGGACAGCCAACGCAGCCATTCGGCGGCAATGGCATCTGGGTCGACTACCAGCGGATCACGCGGAACTACCAGCTGTTCGGCAACTTCGAATCGTACGACAAGGGTTTCCGAAGCGACACCGGTTTCGTGCCGCGGGTGGACTATCGAAACGTGTCCGGGCAGGGGCAGCGGCGCTGGTGGCGGGAGGCCGGCGCCTGGTTCAACACGCTGGACCTGGGCGTGCGGGCATGGCGGTCCACAACAGCGGACCAGACGATGACCGACCGGACCGTGGCCGCCTTCGTCAACTACACGGGTCCGTTCCAGACCCAGGCGCAGTTCAACATGCCGCAAGACGTGGTGGTGTACGAGGGAACGCGCTACAAGTACTACCGGCCGAACTTCGCGTTCGGCATCAAGCCGACCGGCGACACGAGCCTTCTGGTCACCGGACGTTGTGGCGGCGGGGTCGACTTCGCCAATGCGAGAAAGGCGACGCAGGCGCTGCAGTTCGGGCCGGCCGTGGAATACCGGCCAATCCCACGCGTCAGCCTCTCGCTGCGGTACGACATGGATCAGCTCTCGGTGGAAGGCGGCCGGCTCTACCGGGCGCATCTGGCGCAGGTGAAGGGGATCTACCACCTGAACGTGAGGACGTTCGTGCGGGCGATCATCCAGTACACCGACATTTCCCGCGACCCGGCTCTCTACCGATTCCAGGTCGAACCGCGCACCCGGCGGCTGTTCTCCCAGTTCCTCTTCTCGTTCAAGGTCAACCCGCAGACGGTCTTGTTCCTCGGGTACTCGGACAACGCCGCCAACGCGACACACATCGACCTGCAGCGGCAGGACCGGACGTTCTTCATCAAGCTGGGATACGCGTGGGTGCTGTGAGACGGCGCCGATGACGCATCACCCGGTCGAGCCGGAATCAAAGAGACTCGGCCGGGTTATGGACTACCGCGATCGCGACAACTCGCGCCGCGCAGCGTCCAGGATCTCGGCGAGAGAACCCGTCAGGCCGCCGCCCTGCGCAAGGTCAGGCTTGCCGCCGCCGCGGCCGCCACACGTCTCCATGAGGGCCTTCAGGACGGCCGCGCAATCGACCGAACGGTCTTTCGATCGGGCGAGAACGGCGACATAGGGAGCCGTCGTCGAGAACAGCGCGGCCTCGAACCCCGGGTTGCTGCAGATCGCCAACGCCATGGCCTTGAGGCCGTTCTGGTCGCGTCCGTCGATCGCCTGCACCACCTGGCGAACCCCGTTCACCTCTTCAGCCGCCGAGGCCAGCGCCGCCGCTTCGTAGCCCGCAAGCCGCTCCTGCACGTCCTTCATGGCCTTGCGCTGGTCCTTCACCTCGGCCTGCAGCCGTTCAATGGCGCCAGGCAGTTCCTCCGGCATCACCGAGGCGTGGCGAATACAGCCGGCCACCGCGTCGCGGAACGTGCGAAGCGACCGGAGCGCGCGCCCGCCGCACACGAATTCCAGGCGCGTGCCGCCCCGCAGGCGCTCGGCCGACAACAGCGCGATCAGGCCCACGGCGCCCGTCCGCGAGACGTGGGTCCCGCCGCAGGCCGACAGGTCGTAGCCCTCGACGTCGATGACGCGCAGCGTGCCGCCCCGCGCCGGCTCTTTGCGCAACGGGAGCGCGGCGGCTTCCGCCTCGGTGACGAACCGGATGCCGACGGGCCGGTCTTCCCACACGATCCGGTTCGCCTCTGATTCCGCGGCGGCAATCGCCTGCGCCGACACGTCAATCGCGAGGTCCACGCTGGAGACCACGGCGCCTAGGTGGAAGCCAACCGTGCGCGCGTGGTGGAGGCGGTCGAATGCGGCCGACAGGAGGTGTTGACCGGTGTGCTGCTGCATGTGATCGAACCGCCGCTCGCGGTCCACGACCGCGTGCAGGCGCTGCCCGGCCTCGACGTCCCGGTCGAGGACATGCCACACCTCGCCCCCATCGGACTCGGTCACCTCGACCACCCGCGCATCGCCGAGCATCCCGGTGTCGTGCGGTTGCCCGCCCGACGTCGGGTAGAACGCAGTGGTATCGAGCGCCACCGCCGGGCGGTCTCCCTGGCGGGTCGTCCCGGTCACGACGGCGTCGAACTCAGTGCACTGAGGGTCGGTGTAATAGATACGGTTGGACATCGCGATCTCTCCACTGACTCCCGAATCCAGACTCCCGAATCCTGTTAGAAAACGGGGTCTCTTACGCCCGCCTCCGCGAACCCCTTCGCTCGCAGCAGGCAACTGTCGCAGTGGCCGCACGGCCTCCCTGATGCGTCCGGGTCGTAGCAGCTGTGCGTCAGGCCGTAATCAACGCCCAGCGCCAGGCCGCGTCGAATGATCTCGGCCTTCGTCATACTGATGAGCGGCGCGTGGATCCGCAACCGCGCCCCCTCGACACCGGCCTTCGTCGCCAGTCCGGCCAACCGCTCGAACGCCTCCACGAACTCGGGCCGGCAATCGGGATACCCCGAGTAATCGAGGGCGTTGACGCCAATGTAGATGTCCTGCGCGCCGAGCGTCTCGGCCCACGCCAGCGCCAGCGCCAGGAACACCGTGTTGCGCGCGGGCACGTACGTGGACGGGATGTCGGACGCCTCGAGATCGCGATCCTTCGGCACCTCGATCGCGTCGGTGAGCGCGGACCCGCCGAACGCCGACAGGTCCACCTGCAGTTCCACGTGGCGGACGACGCCGAGGGCGCGGGCGACGGCGCGGGCCGACTCGATCTCGCAGCCGTGACGTTGACCGTAGGCCACGGTCAGGGCGTAGAGATCGAAGCCCTCGCTCCTGCCGATGGCCGCCGCAGTGGCGGAATCAAGGCCGCCGCTCAGCAAGACGATGGCACGTGGTGGCACGGACATGGGTCCCTCGTCCCCCGACGTCGACATCGTCGGGGAAATGGTGACGACTCAGACAGACAGAATCTACCTGACTCCTGAATTCTGAATTCTGACTCCTCGCTACCTGAGTCGTCGCGGGAGAAGATTCGTGCTCGTCACACGCCGCGCGTCGCCGGGCCCCAGATGTACTTGTGAACCTGGAGCTGCACGCGCACGGCGAGCCGGTCGGCCAGCACCCACGCGGCCAGGTCTGACGCCGGCAACTGGCCGTGCGCGGGCGAGAACAGGATGCTCGCGACCCGCGGCGGCAGGTCGTAGCGGACGATGACATCCTTCGCGTAGTCGTAGTCGGCGCGGTCCGCGATCACGAACTTCACCTCGTCGCGCGGGCCGAGGCGGGCGAGGTTGCCCCAGTCCATCCGCCCCGATTCGCCGCTGCCACGGCACTTGACATCCATGATCCGCACGACGCCCGTCGGCACCCGCTCGAGCGAGATGTGACCGCCGGTCTCGAGGAGCACCTCGTGGCCCTCATCGAGCAGGCGCTGCATCAGCGGGTAGACCTCTGGCTGCAGCAGCGGCTCTCCGCCCGTCACCTCGACCAGCCGGCATCCGTACGACGCCACGTCCTTCAGCACGTCTTCCAGGTCCCGCTTGCGCCCCTCGTGAAACGCGTAGGCCGTGTCGCACCACGAACAGCGGAGATCGCACGCCGTCAGCCGGACGAAGATGCACGGCAACCCGGCGTAGCTCGACTCTCCCTGGATCGAATGAAAGATCTCGTTCACCGTCAGCATTCTCCCGTATTGTAGTCCAGCGCCACGGGGGCAGGTTGCGCGGAACGGTGGAGCGGCCGAGCCTCTTTGATTCCGGCTCGACCGGGTTATGATCGAAGATGATGAATGTCCGTGTGGGCACCTCTGGCTGGAGCTACCCGTCCGGCCGCGGGACCTGGAACGGGATCTTCTATCCGCCGCGGGGGGCGCGGGGATTCCGGGCGGGGGACGAGCTGGCCTACTACGCCGAGCACTTCGACACGGTGGAGGTGAACTCGACGTTCTACCGGCCGCCGGCGGCGGCCACCACGGCCCGATGGGTCGCGCAGACACCGGCGGGCTTCGAGTTCTCCGTCAAGCTCCACCAGAAGTTCTCGCATGTCATGGCGGTCGGCCGGGGTGCACCACCGCTGCCACTCGCGGAGGCGCGAAGAGGATCGGCGCTGCCCCGGCCGACACAGGCCGACGCGGACGAGTTCCGGGCGGGTCTGGACCCGATGGCCGCAAGCGGCAAGCTGGGCGCGGTTCTGGTTCAGTTTCCGGCCGGCTTCCATCACGATGGGGAGACGCTGGCCTACCTGGGAGGGCTGCTCGGCGCCTTCAAGGACTACCCGATGGCGGTGGAACTGCGCCACCGGTCCTGGAGCGACGCGGCTGCGGCCACGCTCGGCCTCCTCGACGAGTTCCAGGCCGCGTGGGTGCAGATCGACGAACCCAAGTTCCGTCTGTCGATTCGGCAGGATCTTGCGCCGAACATCGAGCGCTTCTACTACATGCGCCTGCACGGCCGGAACGCCGCCCAGTGGTGGTCTCCGGAGGCACCGGAGGACCGCTACAACTACCTCTATTCGACGGAGGAGTTGCGGCCGTTTGCCGAAGTCGCGTCCGCGGTCGGCCCGGAGGTGCGGAAGGCGTACCTCTACTTGAACAACCACTTCGCGGCGAAGTCGGTGGTGAACGCCACCGTGCTCAAGCACCAGCTCGGACAACCGGTGACCGGCGAGTACCGACCCGAGCTCCTCGAGACCTACCCGGTTCTTCAGGAGATCGTCCCGCCGCAGTCCCACCATCTCATCTAAAGGGAAGGCCGCGATTCTGAGGCGGCTCGTCTGCCGAAGTCGGAACTGACGATGAAGGGTCGGAGCGGACGAGGAAGAGTCGGAACTGACGAGGAGGGGTCGGGGCTGACGAGGAAGGGTCGGTGCTGACGAGGAGGGGTCGGTGCTGACGAGGAAGGGTCGGTGCTGACGAGGAGGAGTCGGGGCTGACGAGGAAGAGTTCACGCTCCCGACTCGCGGTTTCGCGTCTGGATTAGGCTGACCGCCCTATTGTCTGGCCGTTCCAATTGCTCCCCCCCTGAGCGTGGGCTATTATTTAAAGATCACGACCCGGCTTTGCAGCCGGGCCCTGCCTCGCGGGCATGCCCCTGTTGTTGATCGCTGCCTGCTCCTGGCTGTGCTACGCCCCCTGACACGCCGACTGAGGGTTCAATGCGAATCGTTCTGGCGGACTTGAAGGGTCGCAAAGGATTCGTTTCGAAAGATACAGTCGCTGGCGGATACGGGTCGCGCTTCAAGCCGTTTTCGAAGACGACCGCCTGGGTGCATCTCTTCAAGCGGCAATACCACGACACGCCCAGCGTGCATCTGGCCTATATCGCCGCGATTTTTGCGCAGTCGGGACACGACGTCGTGTTCACCGCCGGCGGACTGGTGGACGGCGACCTGGCCATCGTCCTGTCGTCGCTGGTTGACTATCGCCACGAGACCGAATGGGCCGACGCCATGAGGACGCGAGGCGTTCGTGTCGGCTTCGCGGGCCTGGCGACCTCCAAGATGCCGCACCTGTTTGCCGATCACGCGGATTTCATCCTGGACGGCGAACCCGAGGCGGCAATCGGCCGGCTCGCCAGGGGCGAGCGACTCGACGGCATCTGCAAGAGCGAGGCAATCATGGACCTCGACTCGCTGCCGTTCCCCCGCTGGGACCTGATCACGAAGGCGCGGCCGCTGGGCATCCAACTCTCGACGAGGCCGGTCGGCGGCGGATTCCCGCTGCTGGCCAGCCGGGGGTGCCCGGAGTTCTGCACGTATTGCCCGCATCGCATCCTCGCCGGCTACCGCGCGCGGTCGGTCCGCAACGTGGTGGATGAGATCGAGCAGATGTGCCAGCGGGCGCGCCGGCCGTACATCATCTTCCGTGACTCCCTCTTCTCCGAGAATCGCGAGCGCATCGTCGAGCTCTGTGACCAGATCCGGGCGCGCGGTCTGAGCGTGAGCTTCGAGTGCGAAACGCGCCTGGATCGCGTCGATGGCGAGCTGCTCCGGCTGATGCAGGCGGCCGGGTTGCGGACCATGAGCTTCGGTGTCGAGTCGGTCTCGCCGGAGGTACTGAAGAGGGTGGGGCGGCGTCCAATCCCGCCCAACCACCAGCGGCAGGTCATCGAGCACTGCCGCGAGCTGAGGATCGTGACGTCGGCGTTCTTCGTGCTCGGCTTCCCCACCGACGACTGGCAGTCGATCGCGGCCACCATCGACTTCGCGACCGACCTCAGCCCGACCTTCGCGCAGTTCAAGCTCCTGACGCCGTACCCGGGGACCCCCCTGTGGAAGCAGATGGAGCCGCTCGTCTTCGAGAAGGACTGGGAGAAGTTCGACGGCTTCACGCCGACGTTCGAGCACCCGAACCTGACGTCCAGGGAACTGATGTTCCTGCTCGGCGCCGCCTACACCCATTTCTATATGCGCCCGTCGTACCTGGCGAACATGTTCAGGCTGCACAACACCGTCGTGCGTGGCTGGGTAGATCGAATGGACCGACGCGTCTCGGCGCGGATCACCAGGCGCGAAACCGAGATCATGGGACCTGTCACATGCTGACCGCCATCTCCCGTTACGGCGCGCGGGTGCACCCGACGACACAGCAGATCGTCGCAGCGTGCCGGGAGCGCGGCGAGTTCATCCAGGGGCCGCAAATCGCGGCATTCGAACAGGCGTTCGCGGCCCGGCTGGGCGCACACCATGCGATCACCGCGTCGTATGGCCGCATGGCGTTCTACTTCATCCTGAAGGCGCTGCAGTTCCCGGCGGGGTCGGAGATCATCCTCCCGGCGCTGACGTTCTGGGTGGTGCCTGAGCTCGCCCGGGTGGCCGGCCTGACGGTGCGGTTCGCCGACGTCGATCCCACGACGTTCTGCATGGACCCGGCCTCACTCGAGCGGGCGATCACCGAGAAGACGCGGGTAGTGGTGCCGACGCATCTCTACGGCCTTCCGTGCGACATGGACGCCATCCTCGACATTGCCGGGCGGCACAACCTGGCGGTCGTCGAGGACTGCGCGCACGCCCTTGGCGCGACCTACCGTGGCCGCCCGGTTGGCACGTTCGGCAACGGCGCGCTCTTCAGCTTCCAGACGCTGAAACCACTGAATTGCTATGGCGGCGGGATGGCGGTGGTCCGGGAGGCGGCGGTCGCGGAGCGCGTGCGGCAGCACGTGGAAGCGCTCCCGTGGCCGGACGAGAAGAGGATCGCGAACAAGCTGCTCGTCGGGCGGCTGCAGCGGATCTTCACCCGGCCCCGGGTGTTCACCTTCACGGGGTTCCCGATTCTCTGGGTATCCAGTTATACCGGGGCGCAGCCCGACGTCTACCTTTGGGAGAAGATCCGGCCGTTGAGCCCGCTGCCTGAGGACTATCTGGAACGGTGCAGCAATGTCCAGGCAACGCTGGGACTCGCCGGGCTCGACCTGCTCGACAGCTGGACCGCGGCCACGCGGTCGCACGCCCACGCGATGACGGCCGCGCTGGCCGACGTGCCTGGCGTGCAGGTACCGACCGAGCCTCCCGAACGAACGCACGTCTACTACCAGTACTGCCTGTACGGTCCGGCCCGGGATGCGCTGGTGCGCGACTGCATCCGTCGCGGCGTCGATATCGAGACGCTCCATGTGGACGTGTGCACGCAACTGGACCTCTTCGCCGCCGAACGAGGTTCCGCGCCTGGTGCCGACAGGGCCGCGCAGGCGATCCAGGTGCCCGTCTACGCCTCCCTCACCGATCGCCAATTGCGTCGGGTCATGAAGGTCGTCCGTGAGGCGCTGACGAGCCGTCTCCAGGCGGCCCCGCCCGCGCCATCCCAGGCTGCCCGCCTGTGAATCCCGCCGACTGGCCCGGTGGCCTTGCATACATCGTCGTGTTCATCGCCGCGGCGCTCGAGGGCGAGGTGGTCTTCGTCACGGCCAGCGTGCTGGTGGGCCGGGGCGAACTGCACCCGCTCGGCGTCCTGATTGCCGGGGCGCTCGGCGGATCGACGGGCGACCAGTTCTGCTACTACGCGTTGCGCGGGCGATTGCACCGATGGCTCGAACGGTTCCCGGGCATCGCGCGCCACCAGCGCGCGGTGGTCGCACGGGTGGAGCGCCACTCGACCATCATGGTGCTGGCCTGCCGATTCCTGCCGGGCCTGCGAGTGGCGATTCCCGCCGCCTGCGCCTACGGCGGCGTACCGCCTCTGAAATTCAGCAGCCTGAACATGGTCAGCGCGCTCGTGTGGGCCTCGACGATCATGTCGATGGTAGCGTGGGGCGGACCGAGAGCGCTGGCGTGGATAGGCCTCGGAGGCTGGTGGGCGGTCCTGGTGCCAGGCGTCCTGATCGTGCTGTTCTTCCGGTGGCTCGGGAAGGCCTCGACCGCGCTCGAAGACAAGCCAGGGCGCGATACGCACTCGCCGTGACACGGGCGCAGCCTGCTGCGCCCCTGCCGAGAGGTCGCCGCGCCACGAACTGTCCCCTCCAGACCCATCCTCGTCAGCACCGACCCATCATCGTCAGCACCGACCCTTCCTCGTCAGCACCGACTCTTCCTCGTCAGCACCGACCCTTCCTCGTCAGCACCGACTCTTCCTCGTCAGCACCGACCCTTCATCGTCAGTTCCGACCCTTCATCGTCAGTTCCGACCCTTCATCGTCAGTTCCGACCTTCATCGTCAGTTCCGACCCTTCATCGTCAGCACCGACTCTTCCTCGTCAGCACCGACCCTTCATCGTCAGTTCCGACTCTTCCTCGTCAGTTCCGACTCTTCCTCGTCAGCACCGACTCTTCATCGTCAGCACCGACTCTTCATCGTCAGTTCCGACTCTTCCTCGTCAGCACCGACCCTTCATCGTCAGTTCCGACCCTTCCTCGTCAGCACCGACTCTTCATCGTCAGCACCGACCCTTCATCGTCAGTTCCCGACTCCAATCCGTGGACACCACCGACTGATGACGCAGCCCGCGCAGCGGGGGCGGATGGGGCGACAGACGTTCTGTCCCCAGGTGACGAGGTACAGGTTGATGTCGGCCCACCACCGGCGGTCGGCCACGCGGTAGAGCGCCTGCTCGGTCTGCTCGGGCGTCCTGGTCGTCACCCAGCCAAGGCGGTTCGAGATCCGGTGGACGTGCGTGTCCACGCAGATGTTGTCCCGGCTCGCGAAGGCGAGGATCAGCACCAGGTTCGCGGTCTTCCTGCCGACGCCCGGCAACGTCAGCAGGTCCTCCATGGTTCCCGGCACACTCCCGCCAAAACGCTCGATCAGCAACCGGCAGGTCGCTTGCACGTGTCGCGCCTTGTTCCGGTAGAAGCTCACCGGGTAGACGAGCTTCTCGACCTGCCGCGTGGTGAGCAGGGCCATCTTCGCCGGCGTGGCCGCCACGCGGAACAAGCGCTCGGACGCGACGTGGGTCGTGGCGTCCTGCGTCCTGGCCGAGAGCAGCGTGCCGATGAGGATGTGGAACGCGTGGCGATGGCGCGACTCGGCGATCTTCTCGATGGCGGGGAGTTCGTGGTCCCTGATGGCGCGGGCCAGCGCGCGCATTACCTGGGGAACCTGGAGCAACCGGGGGGGCATGGGCAAGGTCTCCAGCGAGAGCGGGGCTATCCGAGCACGGGCGAGGGGATGCGACGGGTCAGGAGAACTGGCGGCTTCACGCGCGCGCCTTGTAAGCCTCGCGGCATTTCTCTGAGCAGAAATAGCGAACCTCGCCGCCGCGCTCGGTGAGGCTGACGGCGTTGGACGGAGGAAGGAACGTCCCGCAGACGGGATCGCGGACCATCTGGACGCCGCGCTCAGGCGACCCGCCTCGCCCGCCCTGGGGCAAGGTGGCGCCGTCGATGACGCCGGCCACCACGCGCCACAGCGCCCTGAGCACGAGCATCACGAGCAGGAGCAGCAGGACGAAGCGGAGCAGGATTCCCATGTCAGCTCTCGGCGACGCTACCCTTTGGACGCGGCCCCCGTGCCGGGCGTCTTCCCGCCGACTTCGGGATGAGCCGACTTCAGGCCCTCGATCGCACGCTTCGCTGTCTGGGCTTCCGCGGACGTGGGGGCCACCTGGATCAGCTTCTCCCAGGCCGCAGCCGCGCCCGGCAGATCCTGCTTTCCGAACGCGCGCACGATGCCCTGGTTGAGCAGGGTCTTGGCGTGTCCAGGATCAAGGCGCAGCGACTGCTCGAACTGCTGCAGGGCGCGGTCGGGCTGGTTCAGGTAGTAGAAGCTCACGCCGAGGTCGGTGCTGACATCCGGGTCTTTCGAGTTGAGCTTCAACGCCTCCTGGTACCAGTTCACCGCGTCGCTGTACCGTTCGGCGTCGAAATACAGATTCCCCAGGTCGATACGGACCTTCGGATCCAACGGATTCTTCTCCGCGGCGGCGCGCAGCGTCTGGACTTGCGCTTCGTCCAGAGGACGAGGCGCCTGCGCCGGAGGCATTGAGCCCTGCCCCGGGGCTCCCTGCGCCGGCTGGCTGATAGCAGCAGGCGCGGCCGCCACGTGCGGCGGGCGGATCTGCTGGCTGCCGAGCACCCAGCCGACGATCAGTCCGAAGAAAGCGCCAGCGACGGCGAGTACAATCGATTCTGGTTTCATGGCCAGTCCAAGTGGGGAATCACCTGATCATAACAGCGTGCGACGGAACCAGTCCACCAGCGACGCTGCAAGGTCTGGTTGACGGGTGATCATGGCGGTGCCATGCCCCGCGCCGTTCAGGATGCGAAGGTCCCGGACTCCAGGTCCCGAACGGGCGAGCTGTCGCGCCGAGTTCGTCGAGTAGTTGTCTTCCTGGCTGGCGATGAGCAGGGCCGGCCGGTCGGCGTACTTCTTGAATGCGGCTTCGGGCCGCAGGCCCCGGTAGTCGATGCCGGGCGACAACAGGGCCAGCGAACGGACGGTCGGATCGTTTGCGGCAAACAGGATTGCCAGGTTGGCACCGATCGAGGCGCCCGCGAACCCGATGCGGTTGGGCGCCACCTCGCGGCGCGACGCCAGGAATGCGCGCGCCGCCTTCACGTCGGCCGTCATCTTCGTCAGTTCCTGGAGGTTGGTCCCCTCCGGCAGCGGACCCGATGCGCCGTGGCCTCGGAGGTCGATCGCGAGGGCCACGAATCCGGCATCGGCAAGCCGGGTCGCCACCGCGTGCCAGTCCTCCCGGGTCCGGCTGAGCGCGTGCACCAGGATGACGCCAGGCCCGGACCTCGCCGGCAGGTATAGCGTCCCCGCGATCGTCACGCCATCGTCGGTCCGGAACGACACGTCCTCCGGCGTCGCGGCCAGCAGGCAGCCGGCCGAGAGCACGAGCAGCGTGGCCACCACCAGCATTCGGCGCGTCACATCTGCTCCAGCAGCGCGACCATCTCGCGCACCGCGCGCTCGAGGCCGACGAGGACCGCGCGCGCGACGATGCTGTGGCCGATGTTGAGCTCCACGATCTCGCGGATCGCGGCAACCTGATGGATGTTGACGTAGGTGAGCCCGTGGCCGGCCAGCACCTCGAGGCCCTGCGCCGCGGCCACGGTCGCGGTCCTCTGGACCTCTTCGAGGCGCGCCGGGCGGTCTGCCGCGGAGGCATCTGAGTACCCCCCGGTGTTGATTTCGATCGCGTCGGCGCCCACGTCCCGCGACGCCGTCACCTGGGCGGGATCGGCGTCGATGAAGATGCTGACGCGGATGCCGGCCGCGCGGAATGCGGCAGCCGCCTCGGACACGGCCGCACGGTTCGCGATGACATCGAGACCGCCCTGCGTGGTCAGCTCGTGCGGTTGCTCCGGGACGAGCGTGACTTGGTCCGGCCGGACGCGAGCCGCGATGACCGTCATCTCCGCCGTCGCCGCCATCTCGATGTTCAGCTTCGTCGAGACGACCTGCCGCAGCAGTTCGACGTCGCGTTCCTTGATGTGCCGGCGGTCACCCCGCAGGTGGACCGTGATCCCCTGCGCGCCGGCCAGCTCGGCCAGGATGGCCGCCGCCACCGGCTCCGGCTCACGAGCCTTGCGTGCCTCGCGGATCGTCGCAATGTGATCGATGTTGACGGCTAGTCGCATACTCTCTCCCTACCTCGGCGTCGCGTCGGGCAGGCCGCCGTCCACCGGGATCGTGGATCCGGTGGTGGGGGTCTGACGTGTCGCGAAGAACATGACGGCATTGGCCACGTGCTTCGCGGTGATCCCGGCCTTCAGCAGGTTGCGGCTGCGGTAGTACGCCTCGAGCCCGGCCTCGTCCAACCCGCGGGCGCGCATGCGATCGGGGCCGACTTCGGCCCACAGACCGGACTTTCGCCCGCCGGCCGAGAAGACGGCGTCTGGCGACACCATGTTGACCCGGACGTCGAGGTCCGCCATCTCCAGGCTGGCGATGCGCGCCAACTGGTGCGCCGCGGCCTTCGTGGCGCTGTACGCCCCGAACTTCGCCCCCGGCGCGAAGACGTTCTTGGTGGAAACGAGCACGATATCGCCGCCGGTCCCCTGGATCCTGAAGTGACGCGCCGACTCGGCCAGCACCAGGAGCGTTCCCTCGATGTTCACGCGCTCGAGCCGCCTGAACGCCTCGAGTTCCATCTGCTCCAGCGAGGCGACATGGGCGATGCCGGCGTTGACGATCACCAGATCCACACCGCCCCATGTCGCGGCGATCGCGCGGAACGCGGAGGTCACCGAATGGCTGTCGGTCACGTCCAGCGGGACCCCGACGACGCGCGGGCCGAACTCCGCGGCCAGCTCCGAGACCAGGCCGTCGAGCGCGGAGCCCGGGAGATCCGTGGCGGCCACCAGGCAGCCGTGTTCCAGCAACTCCCGGCACACGCCCGATCCAATCGCCCCGGCCGCGCCGGTGACGAGCGCGATCTCGCCGGCCAGCTCGCCTGCGCCACGGCCTTCGAGCTTCGCGTGCTGGAACGGCCGGTACTCCATCTTGAACAGGTCGGCCTCGGCCAGGCCGTCATACGTGCCGAACGCCGCCACGCGGGCCTTGACGTCGAGCGTCTGCGCCGTGATGTCGCGCGCGATGGTCGAGGCCTCGAGGTCGTGGCCCGCGCAGAGCGCCCCGAGACCAGGCAGCAACACGACCCGCGGCAGCGGGTCGAAGGGCTCCATCCCGGCGGGCATGAGGCTGGCGTGACGCGCGACGTACGCCTCGTACTGCTTCGCGAACTCGTGGACCGCGGCGGCCAGCTGCTCCTTGAGACGGATCGGGTTCTCGTAGTCCGGCGCCTCGACCCATGCCGGCCACGCCTTGGTGCGGATGAGGTGGTCCGAGGTGAGCGGCGGCGTCAGCGCAATGTCGCGCGCAAGGTCGGCGTCCACGAAGCCTACGGCCTCGGGCGTGACCAGCGGCTGAATGACGACCCGGCGATACGGCCGGTCGGCATCACCTGTCTTCGCGGCCAGCAGGCCGCGAAGGAGCGGCGCCACGAGACCGACGCGTTCGGAGGCCGTCGCCGTCTGGGTTGGCGCCGCGACGCGGCGCACGCTCGCGTATCGCGATTCCACGCAGCGTTCGGCCTTCGACACCAGGTCGATCATCGCCTCGTAGGACGCTCTCGCCGTCTCGCCCCAGGTCACGATACCGTGGCGCGACCAGACGAAGGCGCGTGCCCCGGGGGTCCGCTCGAACGCGTCGATGGCGGCCCTGGCCAGCGCGAACCCTGGGGCGATGTACGAGATGACGATGACATCGTCGCCGAGCGCCTCCCGAACCAGGCGGTCACCATCCGGCTGGTTCGTCAGCGCGAGGACCGCGTCGGCGTGGGTGTGGTCGATGAACCGGCCGGGCAGGAAGGCGTGGGCGAGGGTCTCGATCGAGGGGGTCCGGGACGGCGCCGCACCAGAGCCCGTTGCGATCGGGAACACCCGCGCCCGCAGCTCCCGCGCCATCGTCACGTCGTCGAGATCATCCAGCACGCGCAACGTGCGGAGCGCGGCCAGATCCAGGGGCAGGTGCGCCGCGGGATCGATGGTGGCCAGGTCGGCGCCGGAGGCCTTCATGTACAGCGCCGGAAGCTGCTCGCCGACGATCGTGGTGTGGGTGCCCTTGACCGAGGTGTTGCCGCCGCCGTGGAGGACCAGCGCCCGATCTGCGCCGAGCAGGCGCGCAGAGTACGTCCGCAAGGCGACATCCTCGCCCCACGCACCCGCGTGCTGTTCAACGAACCTGTCGGCTTCTGCCTGGACCCATCGAGAACGCATGTTGTCCCCTTACACTCTTCCGACGGCCTCGAGCATGTAGGCCGCGTTGGCCGCCGCCGCCTTGCCGTCGAACACGGCGCTTCCCGTGACGATCAGTTCCGCGCCGGCCGCCGCGATCGCGGCGATGTTGTCCTTCGTCACGCCGCCGTCCACGCCGAGGACGATCTCGCGGCCGGACGCTGCGATCATCGCCTTCGCCCTGGCCATGCGGTCGAACGTGCCCGGGATGAACGTCTGGCCGCCCCAGCCCGGGTTCACCGCGAGCAGGAGGAGCATGTCCATCTCCGGCAGCAGCGGATCGAGCACGTCGAGCGGCGTGCCGGGGTTCAGCGCGACGCCGCGCACGAGGCCGCGAGCCGGTTCGACCGCGTGCGTCATGCCGCCGAGCGCCTGGAGCACGCGGTGAATGTGGGTGCACGACTCCTGGTGGACGGTGATGATGTCCGCGCCCGCGGCCACGTAGTCGGCCAGCGTCGCGAGCGGCTCGCGGATCATCAGGTGGACGTCCTTGAGGAGCGGCGTCTTCAGCGCCTTGACGAACGGCGGGCCCACGGTCATGACGGGCGTGAAGCACCCGTCCATGACGTCCACGTGCGCCACGCCGATGCCCGCCCGCTCGAGCATCACCAGCTCGGTCCCGAGCGAGAGCAGGTCCGCCGCCAGCAGGCCGACGCTGACGGCGGGACGCAGGGAGCGCAGGCGATCGAGGTTCGAGAGCATCGCGTTATGCGACAACGGTGGCCTTCTGCTCTTCCTTGAGCGTCCGGTACAGCTCGAAGGCGTGCTCGGGCTTCATCAGCTCGTGGACCACCTTCTGGACCGCCTGGATCATCGCCACCGGCGCTTCCGACTGGAAGATGTTCCGGCCCATGTCCACGCCGGCCGCGCCCTCGCTCACCGCGCGGTAGGCCATCGTGAGCGCGTCGATCGCCGGCAGCTTCTTCCCTCCCGCCATGACGATTGGCACCGGGCAGGACGCGGTGACCGTCTCGAAGCCTTCGGCCACGTGGTAGGTCTTGACGAACTGCGCGCCAAGCTCCGCGCAGATCCGGGTCGCGAGGCGGAAATACTGCGCGTCGCGCACCATGTCCTTGCCAACCGCCGTCACGCCGAGCGTCGGCATGCCGTAACGGTTGCCCATGTCCACCATGCGGGTCATGTTGTTCACGGTCTGCGTCTCGTACTCGCCGCCGATGTAGACCTGCACCGCCATGGCCGACACGTTCATGCGGAGGGCGTCTTCCATGCCCACCGCGAGCAGCTCGTTGGACAGCTCCTTGCGGATGCTCGGCCCGCCGGTGGCGCGCATCACCACCCCGTGCTTGAACGCCGGCGGAACCGTCGTCCGCAGGATGCCGCGAGTCAGCATCAGGGCATCGCAGTAGGGCAGCAGCGGCACGATGTTCACGTCGATCCGTTCGAGACCGGACGTCGGCCCGAGGAAGTACCCGTGGTCGATGGCCAACATCACCGTGCGACCGGAGCGCGGGTTGAAGATACGGGCAAGCCGGTTCTGCATACCCCAGTCGAGCGCGCCGGCACCCTTGAGGAAAAAGGCCTCGTTGCGGGCCGGGATGTCGAAATGATAGTCCTTGGTGTCTTTCAGGTTGTCGAGGTCTGCCATTGAAACGCTTCTCCTTCGACGGTCAGCGACCGCCACTCACGAACCACCGTCTCACGCGAGGTGCGTCCGCACCTCGGATGCAATCTCCTCCGCCCACGCGCGAATCTGATCCTGGTCCTGCCCCTCCAGCATGATCCGCAGCAGCGGCTCGGTCCCGGAATAGCGGACGAGCAGGCGGCCCGTGTCGCCCAGCCGGCGTTCGACGCCGCTGACGACCGCCGCGATCTGCGGCACCTCTCGCAGGTCCTTCTTCACGCGCACTCGCACGTTGAGCAGGACCTGCGGGTAGGTGGTGAGCTCGGAGGCCAGGTCCGCCAGTTCGCGCCCCGTAGCGGCCATCACCTGCAGGACATTCAGGGCGGTGACCAGGCCGTCGCCGGTGAAGAGGAATTCCGAGAAGATGATGTGGCCTGACTGCTCGCCGCCGAGCGAGAGGTCGCGCCTGATCATCTCCTCCATCACGTACTTGTCTCCGACCGGGCAGCGCACCAGGCCGATGCCGCCCTCGCGCAACCCGATCTCGAGGCCGATATTGCTCATCACCGTCGCGACGATCGCGTGGTTTCTCAGCTGACCGATCGATTGCAGGTAACGCGCGGCCAGCAGCATAATCGCGTCGCCGTCCACGATACGTCCCAGGTGATCCACGAAGATCGCGCGGTCGCCGTCGCCGTCGAACGCGACACCCAACCGGCACCCGCGCTCGACGACGGCGCGGGCAAGCGGTTCGGGATGGGTGGAGCCGCACGCGAGATTGATGTTCCGGCCATCGGGCGCGCAGCCGAGGGGGACGACGTCGAATCCGAGTTCGGCGAACAGCCGGGGCGCGAGCACGGTGGTCGCCCCGTTGGCGCAATCCACGGCCAGCCGCGACCCGCCAAGCGCCTGCGCTCCGGGCAGCGCGGCGCGGGCGTGCGCGAGATACCGCGGCGAGAAGTCGCCGTCCTCGAGCGACGCCGCCTCGCCGTCGGGCACGGTCCACGACGCATCGGCCACGACCTGCTCGATTTCGGCCTCGAGCCGCTCGGTGAACTTCTCGCCAGCGCCCGAGAACACCTTGATGCCGTTGTCCTCGAACGGGTTGTGGGACGCGGAGATCACCACCCCCGCGTCGAACTCGCTCTCGCGCGTGAGGTAGGCGACGGCCGGGGTGGAGATCACGCCCGCGCTGGTCACGAGGCCTCCCGCCGTCCTGGCGCCGTGCGCGAGCTCGCGGCCAATCCACTCGCCCGATTCACGCGTGTCACGCCCGATCAGCAGGCTGTGCTCCACCGACGCGCGGGGCAGCGCGCGGACGAGTGCGGCGCCAAGCCGGCGGACGGTGCAGACGTCGAGGGGCGGCGACCCGGCGCGGCCGCGCACGCCGTCTGTTCCGAAGAGTCGTTCTGTCATCGGTGTGTGAACCAGGAACCTGATATCAACCGCGGGGCCGCATGCGGGAAGCGTCGCTACTGGATCCTCACGCGCACGGTGGCTGGCTCGATCCGCACCACCACGAAGTCCTGTGGCGGCTCGACCCGAACCGAAAGATTGTACCGGCCCGGTCCCAGGCCGGCAAGATCCACGAACGCGGCAATCACGTCGGGCCGCATGGCGTCCACCACGTCCTTGGGGCCCCGGATGGCGACCGCCACAGCGGCAGGGACGGCCTGGGCGGACAGCCCGCGCCCGGCGTTGCGGAGATGAACGGGAACCTGCGACACGCGCCGCTCGATCGGCGTCGGCTGCACCTCGACCGTGACCTTCGCGCTTGGCGACGCGGTGAGCCGCAGGCTCGCATCCGTCACACCGACCGTGACCGTCTCCCGGACCGTTTGGCGTGCGCCAGACACCGACACCGGCTCGGTCGTCGCCTCCTCGAGGCGCTGCAGCGCGCTCTCGGGCCCGGCCACTTCCACGCTGGTCGGCTCGATGCTCACTGTGCCGACCTTGTAGCCGGGGGCCGGCTCACCTTCAACCACCGGCACCACGGGCACCCGCCGCGATCCAGAGGGTTCGAACCGGAGGGAGATGGTCCCCGGGGTCACCTCCACCACCTCGACGCCGAACGGGGCCCGGACCTGCGTGCGCGTCAGGTGGAAGAACCGCCGACCCGACCGGGCCAGGGACAGGTCCACGATGGTGACCACATCGCCCTGCGACAACTGGCTCAAGAGCCCGGCCGTCCCGCGAACCCGCACATCGATCGCGGTCGGAGGATTCTCGACCAACTCCAGCCGCTCGGGGCGGTTGCTCAGCTCCAGTGGGACGCGCAGGCTCCGCTCGACGGTCTGTTCACCGGCCACGGTGAACCAGAGGCCGAGGGCAACGGCGGTCGACAGGAACTTCAAGCCGAGGTGGCGGAACGGGTGGTAAGCCATCACTCGTAGCTCGGACGCGGCTGCTCGCGCGCCTCGTGGCGGCCCGTGAGCAACTCGTGCAGGCGCGCGCGCAGCGCGTCAGTCGTCAGGCCGCTCTCGATGCCGCCATCGAGCGCGAGCGAGATGCGGCCCGTTTCCTCCGAGACGATCACCGTCACCGCGTCGGTCTCCTCGGTGAGGCCGATGGCCGCGCGATGCCGGGTGCCAAAGTCCTTGCTCACCCGCGGGTTCACCGTGAGCGGCAGGAAGCACGCCGCGGCCGCGACGCGCTCGCCCTGGATGATCACCGCGCCGTCGTGCAACGGCGTGCCGGGGCGGAAGATCGTCACGAGCAGGTCGTACGTAATGGTCGCGTCGAGCGGGATGCCCCCCTCGATGTAGTTCCGCAGGCCGATGCTCCGCTCGATGGCGATGATGCCCCCCACCCGCTGGGTGGACAGCATCCCGGCCGCGACGACAACCTCCTCGATCGTCTCTTCAGCCCGCTGCGTTCGCCCGAAGTAGCTGCCGAACGGCGTGCGCCCGAAATGCGCCAGCGCTCGGCGGATGTCGGCCTGGAACAGGACGATCAGCGCGAACACCAGATAGCCGACCATGTTCCGGATGAGCCAGTTCACCGTTTCGAGATGGCCCCACCGGGACAGGTAGAACAGGAGGACGAGGAGGCCCGCGCCGAGGCCCATCTGCACGGCGCGCGTGCCACGGATCAACTTGAGGATCTCGTAGATCGCGACCGCCACGATGAGGACATCGAGAATGTCCCACCACCCGAAGTGGCGGAGCACGGAGAGGATGGACTCGACGATCGTCACAGCCGATTCTTCCACCTCAAGACTTCGTCAACAGCCCTTACCACCTGGACCATCGCCCCGACCGCGTGGACCCGAACGATGTGCGCGCCCTCGAGGACGGCGACGGCGACCGTGGCCGCTGTCCCCCAGTCGCGAGCGTCCGGGGGCACATTGCCGAGCGCGCGCGTCAGGAAGGACTTCCGCGAACTTCCGACCAGGATCGGACGATCGAGCGCGGCCAGCTCCGAGAGGCGGGCGAGGATCTCGAAGCTGTGCTCGGCGCGCTTGGCGAAGCCAAGACCGGGATCCAGGATCGTCGCCTCTCGTGCGATACCCGCGCGCTCGGCTGCAGCCAGGCTCTCCGCCAGCTCTCCACGCACCTCGGCGCCCACATCCGCGTATGACGCCTGGCGGTACATCTCCCGGGAGGTTCCGCGCATGTGCATCAGCACCAGGCCCGCGCCCGCGGCCGCGACCACCTCGCCAAGGCCCGGATCATACCTCAGGCCGGAGATATCGTTCACTATTGCCGCGCCTTCGTCCAGTGCGGCGCGCGCGACGGCCGACTTGGTGGTGTCGACGGACACCGGAAGGGCGGTCCGCGCGACAATCGCCCGCAAGGCCGGCAGCAGGCGCCCTGTCTCCTCGTCGGCATCGACGGCGGCCGCGCCGGGACGCGTCGACTCGGCGCCCAAGTCGAGGATGTCCGCGCCCTGCTCCTCGGCGGCCTGCGCCAGGTCGAGCGCGCGCGCCGGATCGATCGACGGGGATCCTTCGGCGAACGAATCGGGGGTGATGTTGATGACGGCCATGACGAGCGTGCGCGCGCCCAGTTCCAGGCGGCGCCCGCCCGTGAGGGGCACGGTGTAGAGTCGGCGTGCGTGCAACGTCGTCAGACATGAGCCACGTGATGGGGGCAACCGGGCCACCCCCGCCCGCGGCTATTCCTGCGGAACCGGTTTCTGGATCGGCTGAAGCGGGGGAAGCGTCGAGGCGCGCTCGCGCTGCCGCGCGCGCGTCTCGTCATCGGCCGAGGCCGTCGGGGCAGCCGCCGCGGCCTGTCCCGGCTCCTCCACCGGCCTCCCGGCGGCCAGGCGGCTGACCTGTTCGCCGTCGAGCACTTCGCGCGTGAGCAGCGAATCGGCGATGCGCGTCAGCGCCTCTCGGTTCGCGACCAGCATCGCGTACGCCTTTTCGTGCTGCGTCGTGACGATGCCCTTGACCTCCTGGTCGATCTTGATAGCCGTGTCTTCGCTGAAGTCCCGGTGCTGCGCGATCTCGCGGCCGAGGAAGATCTGTTCTTCCTTCTTGCCGAAGGTGAGCGGGCCCATCGACTGGCTCATACCCCACTCGCACACCATGCGGCGGGCGAGGTCGGTCACGCGCTCGAGGTCGTTTCCCGCGCCGGTCGTGACGTCGCCGGTCGTGATCTCCTCGGCGATGCGCCCCCCGAGCAGGATCACAATCTGATCCTCCAGGTACGAGCGCGACAGGTTGTGCTTCTCGTCCACCGGCAGCTGCTGCGTGAGTCCGAGCGCCATGCCGCGCGGGATGATGGTCACCTTGTGGATCGGATCCGCGCCGGGCAGCAGCACCGCTAGCAGGGCATGCCCGGCCTCGTGGATCGCCGTCACCCGCTTCTCGGCGTCGCTGATGATCATCGACTTCCGCTCGCTGCCCATCAGCACCTTGTCCTTCGCGAACTCGAAGTCGAGCATCCGCACCACCTTCTGATTGAACCGCGCGGCATACAGCGCCGCCTCGTTCACCAGACTGGCAAGGTCCGCGCCGGAGAAGCCGGCCGTCCCGCGGGCGAGTACGGTGACGTTCACATCGTCGGCCAGCGGGATCTTGCGCGTGTGGACGCCGAGGATGCCCTCGCGGCCCTTGACGTCGGGACGGTTCACCACGATGCGGCGGTCGAACCGTCCGGGCCTGAGCAGCGCGGGGTCGAGCACGTCGGGACGGTTGGTCGCCGCAACGAGAATGACGCCCTCGTTCGACTCGAAGCCGTCCATCTCGACGAGCAACTGGTTGAGCGTCTGCTCGCGCTCGTCGTGGCCGCCGCCGAGCCCGGCGCCGCGGTGTCGACCAACCGCGTCGATTTCGTCGATGAAGATGATGCAGGGCGCGTTCTTCTTTCCCTGCTCGAACAAGTCGCGCACGCGGGAGGCGCCGACACCGACGAACATCTCCACGAAGTCCGATCCGCTGATCGAGAAGAACGGCACGCTGGCCTCGCCGGCCACCGCGCGCGCCAGCAGCGTCTTGCCCGTTCCCGGCGCCCCCATCAACAGGACGCCTTTCGGGATCCGCCCGCCCAGCTTCTGGAACCTCTGCGGCTCCTTCAGGAACTCGATGATCTCCTGGAGCTCGTCCTTCGCCTCGTCAACACCGGCGACATCCTTGAACGTCACCTTCTTCTGCGCGCTCGAAGACAGCTTGGCCTTGCTCTTCCCGAACGACAGGGCCTTGTTGCCCCCGCTCTGCATCTGCCGCATCAGGAAGATCCAGAAGCCGATCATCAGGAGGATCGGTGCCCACGAGTAGAAGATCGTGGCCCACGGGCTGACGCTCGGTTCCTTGGCCGTGACCTGGACGCCCTTCTCGATGAGCTTGTTCGCCAGCCCGTCGTACTGCGACGGCGCAAACGTCCTGAAGGTCTCGTTGGCCGCCTTGTAGAGCCCGGACACCTCGCTCCCGGTGATCGTCACCGTGGCGACCTGGCCGCCGTTGACCTTCTCCATGAACTCGCTGAAGCTGATCACGCTGTCGCGTTGCTGGAAGTTGGTAGAGAAATTCCAGATCAACACCGCGACGACGACCAACACCATCCAGAACAGCAGACTCTTGAGCGTGGAGTTCAATCTCTTTCTCCCCTCAGCTTCAAGATTACCACGGCGCGCGTACGCTCGCTCACGCGGAAATCCTCGGAAATGACGTGCCCGGCCACCCACACAATCCGATCGTCCCGATCGACGACGAGCGGCGTGTGGTCGCGCTCGCCGCGCGGGACCTTGCGATCGACGAATAAGTCCTGAAGCGTCTTGTGGCCACCGAGGCCCAGCGGCCGAAACCGGTCACCTGGTCGGCGGTACCTCACGGCCAAGGCCGACACCTGGTCCCGGTCGAGCACCGCGGTCCCCCGGTCGAGCACTGCGGTCCCGGAAATGGCCGTCTCGAGCCCCCCAGGGCGAAGCTCACACGAAAGCGATCGGCCATCCCCGAGAACGACCTCTCCTGGAATAGACAACGGCGCGCGAAAATAGTTTCCGGATGGGCTGGATCTATTCGTGACCCTGACGCCCCTGCTCTCAGTCGACGTGAAAACCACTTGCCCGGTTCCGGCCTGTTCTGCCAGCTGGCCCGGTAGTTTCAGCGGCCCTTTCACACGGCCCGCCGCCAGTGCCAGCAGCCGTTCCACCTGCTGGAATCCGACATAGCGCCCGGAAGAGCGTTCCCTCAACGCCAGCAGAGCGACTCGGCGGGCAACGGCAAGTGGCATGCCAACCAGAGCCTGAGCGTCGAGGCACAACTCCCGTTCTGTGACGCGGGAACACGCTCGGAAGGCCTCCGCCGCCACCCGGTCCAGGTATTCGTCTTCCGCCCGTGTGATGTCTGCGGCGCGAGCCAGCGCCTGGACAGCGGAGGGGACGGCGCTGACCAGTGCGGGGATCACGTCGTGCCGCACGCGATTTCGCAGGTAGCGGCGATCACGGTTCGACTCATCCTCTCGGAACGGGATGCCGGCCGCCGCCAGCCACTCGACCAGATCCTGGTGCGAACAGTCGAGCAGCGGTCGAACGATCGCCCCCCGGCGTGAGGGCATGCCGGCAAGGCCCGCGGCCCCGGCACCGCGAAGCAGGTTCAGGAGCAGCGTTTCAGCCTGGTCGTCGCGCGTGTGGCCGACCGCCACGTGCGTCGCCTGCAGCCGCGCCATCGCCTCCGCAAAGAACTCGTATCGGAGTCGACGCCCCGCGTCCTCCACCGACGTCCGCAGCCGCCTGGCTTCGTGGCGCACGTCGGCCCGACCGACTTCGAACCCCAGCGCAAAGCGCCCGGCCATCGTCCGGCAGAACTGCTCGTCGGTATCCGAGGCGTCGCCGCGAAGCCGGTGGTTGAAGTGCGCGAGGCCGGCCAGTTCGATTCCCAGTCGGGGCGCCACCTCGCGCAGCAGGCAGACGAGCGCAGTAGAATCGGCACCGCCCGACGCGGCAACGAGCAGGCGCGCGCCAGGCGCAAATAGCCCGTATCGGTCAATCGTCCGGCAGACTCGCTCGGTGAGGACAGACATCGAGAGCGAGCACACTCAGCCGAGAGGTGAATCTGGTGCCGGTGCAGGGACTTGAACCCCGGACTCCGCGGATATGAGCCGCGTGCTCTGACCAGCTGAGCTACACCGGCGTAAACAATGATTTTATCACGGCTTCTCGCTGCTCTCAACCAATGCGGCAGCGAGCAGCGGGATCAACAATTCGTGGTGACCGACCAGGTAGTACCCGTGCCCGATGCCCGCGGTCGGGCGGCTGACGACGTTGACCTGCGGGCGGTAGAGTTTCGCGAAGTCGAGCGTGACCGTGGTGAGGCCGGCGAGGGTGCGCCCGGTGTTCCTCGCGAGCGACACGGCTTTCAGGAAGACTTCGGGCAGGATGACCGCCGACCCGCAGTTGAGATAGACGCCGTGGTCGAGGCGCGCAACGCTCGACGTGAAGTACCGGAAGTCGCGCAGGCTCCCTTCCCCGAGGGCGGTGCCCGACGCCGAGGGGTGCATGTGAATGATGTCGGTGCCCAGCGCGATATGCACCGTCAGGGGGATGCCGAGGCGGAACGCGGCGGCAGCCACCGACGCTCGCTCGTGCTGCGGGTGCTTCGCGCACAGGTACTGGCCCACCGCCTGGCCGATGCCAAGACCGGACGTCACGCCCTCGTTGATCGCGCCGTTCAGCAGGCGGCCCGTCTCGTCGGCCATGCCAAACTGCCCGGCCCCAAGGGTCGCCTCGACGTCCTCGGAGGTGGCACCCGACAACGCGATCTCGAAATCGTGAATGATCCCCGCGCCGTTGGTCGCGAGCGCGGAGACGAAGCCGCGCTCCATCAGGTCGATCAACACCGGCGACAGGCCGGTCTTGATCACGTGGGCGCCGAATCCCCAGACGATCCCGCCGCCCGACTCGCGGGCCGCGACCATCGCGCTGACGACCGCGCGAAAGTCGCTCGCAGCAAGGATCGAGGGCAGCGAGTCGAGGAAGCCCGTCATCCCCGAGCCTGGCTGGTACGGCTTCGCGAAGTCGTCCGGCCGGACCTTGCTCTGCCGGCTCTTGAGCGGGTAGGTGCGGATCAGAGACAGATCGAATTCCTCGTAGGGAAAAGGCATGCCACGCTCCTCAGGGCACAGCATGCTGTGCCCCTACTTGGTCCCGGACTCCTAGATCCTCTGCATCCTACCTGACTCCTGAAGCCCGACACCGAGATCCTGCTACAGAATCAGCATCGCGTCGCCGTAGCTGTAGAAGCGATAGCCGCGAGCGACGGCTTCGCCATACGCGGCAAGCACAGCCTCGCGTCCGGCAAAGGCGCACACGAGCATCAGCAACGACGACTTCGGCAGGTGAAAATTCGTGAGCAGGCCGCCCGGCACCTGGAACCGATGCCCGGGGTGGATGAACAGTTCGCTGATGGCCGAACCCGGCACGACCCGTCCCTGCCCGGCTGCCGCCGCGGTCTCCAAGGCCCTTGTCGTCGTCGTTCCCACCGCGACCACGCGGCGGCCCTCGTCGAGCGCGGCATTGATCGCCGACGCAGCCTGCGTGGACACCTCGAACGACTCGGGATCCACCTGGTGCTCCTCGACCCGGTCCACCCGCACAGGCTTGAAGGTACCGTAACCCACGTGCAGCGTGATTTCCGCCCGATCGACGCCTTGCCCGGCCAGGCGATCGAGGAGCGCAATGGTCAGGTGCAGGCCCGCCGTGGGAGCCGCAATCGAACCGCGCGCGCGGGCGTACACTGTCTGGTATCGCTCGCGGTCGCCAGGGATGTCTGCGCGATGGATGTACGGAGGGAGCGGCACGTGGCCGATCGCATCCACGAGAGCGTCCACGTCCGCGCGGTCGTCGCTCCACAGCCTGATCGTTCGGCGGCCGTGAAAATGCTGCTCGAGCACCTCCGCGCGAAGCGTGACGCCAGAGCCCTCGAAACGCACGCGCGCACCCGGATGTAGTTTCTGGCCCGGGTGCATCAGCGCTTCCCAACGGTCCCCGTCCAGACGCCCGACGAGCAGGCACTCCACGGCGCCGCGCGAGGGATCGCGGCGTCCGAGCAGCCGCGCGGGAAAGACCCGGGTGTTGTTGAGAACGAGGAGGTCGCCCTGTCGGAGAAACTCGGGCAGCGCGCGCACGCAGCTGTGCCCGACAACCGCGCCTGACGCGCGATCGAGCACGAGCAGCCGCGATGATTCGCGCTCGGCCGCAGGCTGCTGCGCGATCTGGTCGGGAGGGAGGTGAAAGTCGAACAGGGCCACGTCCACCCGGACAGTGTACCCTCGCCAGGACTCGCGCACGCTCGATTCGAGTTCGGCTCACGGATTCCGGTCCCGGCTTGCGGCTGGCAGCTGGCGGCTGGCGGCCAACACGCCGTAGACCCCTTCGACATGACCGGGATGGTCCTGCCCCCTCGGCCTCGCGCAACGACCTGGCCCCGATGGGAGGCGGTCTCCAGCGAAACCGCAGATCACAAGTCGAAAGTCGCCAGCTGGGCTGTGATGTTCAGGCTAATGCACGACCGGCCGGTATACAATCTTCGACTGTCTCCAGTCTTCAGCGAGAATCGACCACATCAGCTGGTCGTGATACTGTCCTCGGCACTTCATGCCCTGGCGCGCGACGCCCTCGGGCACCGCTCCGATCTTGCGCGCCGCGCCGTTGGCCCGCCCGTTCTGGACCGCCGCCCGGGCTTCCAGCCGATGAAGGCCAAGGTCCTCGAAGAGGAAGTCCATCAGGAGCCTGGCGCCCGCCTCGAAGATCCCGACACCCCAGAACTGCGACCCGAGGGCCACGCCCCACTCGCCGATCGAGAACGACGGGTCGATCTGACGCACCTGGAAGATGCCGATGGCTACGTCGTAGCCGTTCGGCACGACGGCGTAGCACAGGTACCGGCCTGCCGCCCGCTCCGACTGCGCCCACGCGATGAACCGTTCGAACCCGCCAACGTCGATTGGGGGCGGCGACATGTACCTCCGGACTTCCTCCGTGGACAGCATGGCGAACAGCGACGGGGCATCCGAGATACGGAGGTCGCGCAGCGTGACGACCTCGTCCGACAGCGTCGGAAGGCCCGACCGCCAACCCGGCGCCGTGTCGGCGCGAGGATCAGCCACCGGCGAGACGGTCGTCTCCAATTCAGTCCTCAGCTGGAACGGCATCTTGTCCATCATCGGTCTCCGCCCACTCCTGCGCTGGCCGCGCGCACACTGCTGTCGTTGACGCCCCAGACAATGTTCCGGGCCACGCCCCAGACGATGTTGCTCCCTTCGAGGTGTCCCCAAGCGGTGCTGGTCGGTCCGCCCACCTGTCCCCACACCACCTGGTTGGGGTTCGCCGGGTCGCTGACACCCAGCAGGTTCACGCCCCACACGATGTTCACGCCCCAGACGATGTTCACACCCCAGACGATGTTGACGCCCCAGACAATGTTGACGCCCCAAACGATGTTCGTGCCGGACACGAGGCTGTCGGAGACGCCCCACACAATGTTTTGGCTGTCGGACACGCCCCACACGATGTTGCTGCCCCAGCACGGCGCGTTGGTGTAGAAGACGGAGCCTGGCACCTGCCACACCCCCCACACGATGTTCTGCGCCCACGGCAGCGCTTCGCCGGCGATCGTCGTCACCGGCCGCGGTTCCGGCGCAATCCACGGCTCGCCGGTCGGGGCTGACGTGTCCACCGACGCTGCCAGATCGATCGCTCCCGCCGCGTTCAGGCCGCCGCCGCCCTCGGTCAGGCGGTCGTACTCGGCGCCGTTGGCGTCGTGCAGCGGAAACGCGGAGAACTGCAGGATCGCCTTGAGGGCGTTGGCCGAGAGCGGCGCCTGGGAGTCAAGCGTCCGGTCGCGGTTCGCGTCGATGGCCAGGGCGACCACGCCGGTGGCCACCGCCGTGGCCATGCTCGTGCCGCTCAGCCTGATGTACTTGCCCCCGAAGGCCCCTGCGACGTGCAGGGACGGAAACTGCTCGTACAGCGCGCTGCCCGGCACGCCGACGGAGACCAGACGGTCGCCGGGCGCCACGATGTCCGGCTTGGCGTACGCGTCATACCACGTCGGCCCCCGCGAACTGAACGTCGCCACCTGGTCGTCCGACCTGACGGTCGTGCCCCGCGTGAGCAGCGCCCCGACGGTGATCGCGGACGGCGCGTTCCCGGGGGACGTCACGCCGGCGTAACCCGTCTCGCCCGTCAGCGGGTTGATGCCACAGTTGCCCGCGGCGGCAACCACGACCAGGCCGGCCCGCGTGGCCTGCTCGATGGCCTGCACGAGGGGGTCGGTCGCGGCCGGCTCGAAGACCGGGTGACCGATCGACAGGTTGATGATGTCGATCCGCAGCCACTGCCGGTTCTGAATCACATACTCGATGGCCCGCACGACGTCGCTCGTCCGGCCCTGCCCGGTGTCATCGAGCACCTTGAACACGGTGAACCGGACGGCCGGCGCGACGCCCTGGTACTGGAACGCCGACTGGACGCCGTTCCCCCCGATCAGCCCGGCCACGTGCGTGCCATGGCCGTAATCGTCGGAGGGCACCGCACGTCGGAGGGTGCCGCCGGTGAGATCGAAGAATCCGGTGATACGATCGGCGAAGTCGAGGGTTGGCTGAATGCCGGAGTCGATGATCGCCACGCCGACGCCCGCGCCGGTGGGCGCCCCGGGCCCGAGCCCCAGGGTCGTTCGAAGGAAGTTGCCCTGCCCGTCGTGCCACTGCGCGAAGTCCCTCTGCCCGAAGGCGCCGAACGGTGTCACGATGGCGTCCGAAGAGAGCGACGCGATCTCGGGATTGCCAGCCAGGTGCGCGATGGCGGCCGACGGCACTTCAACCACGAGCAAGTCGATAGTGGGATGCTCGCCCGTCACGCGGTAGCCGCTGGCCTCGAGCTGATCCTTCACGCGCGACCGGGCACCTGGCCTCACCCGAATGATGATTTGCTGGAGGCCGGTGTCAGTGCTGCCCGCCGCCTTCGCGAGCACCATGTCAAGTTTGGCGGGCCAGCGCTGGGCGAACGCCTGGGGCTCGGTGCCCGCAAGGCCTCCGGCCATGACTGCCGCCACGAAGACAAGATGGCAACGGAGGTTCATGCTGCCCAACACAGCAATTGGGCGGCCACCTCGTCGGCGGTTGGGAAACAACACCGTAAGTATCGATATATCAATATCTTAGAGACTCCGACCCCGCGGGAGGGATTCCAGGCTTGAGGCAGAGGTGTGCAATTACTGAACATCGACGGTGCTATCGATGTGGCAAATTCTGCAATCTGCTAACAATTCTGGCCATTCTCCCCGTGTCCAGTTGCTGGACACCCCGTGTGCATCCACGAGACACTCTTCTCCACTGTCCGCCGACCGGTCACGGTGATGGCGAGAAACGAGAGACCCAAGGCCCGCGAGGCGGCTGATGGTGATGAAGGCTGTGTCCGACCGAATCGAGGATTTAAGGAATAGACCCCGGGACGGGGCGACCGGCCGGTCGTGCCGCGGGGAAACCCTCGGCGGTTTGAGGCGGAGCTTCGCTAATACGCCCAGCGCACGAGCACGCTGCCCACCGTGAAGCCTGCGCCCACGGCGGCCAGCAGCACCAAGTCGCCCTTCTTCAGGCGGCCGTCCTGGACGCAGTCGTTCAGGGCGAGCGGGATCGTCGCGGCGGTCGTGTTGCCGAACTTCTCGAGGTTGATGACGACCTTCGACTCGCAGAAGCCGAGACGGTCGGCAGCCGCCGTGATGATGCGCCGGTTGGCCTGGTGCGACACGAACAACGCGATGTCATCCGCAGTCAGGCCGTTCCGCTGCATGATGACGCGGCTGATCTCTTCGGTCTTCCGCACGGCGAACTTGAAGACCGCCTGCCCGTCCTGCTTCACGTAGTGCAGCCGCTGTTCGACGGTCTCGTGGCTTGCCGGACGTAGGCTGCCGCCAGCCGGCATCTGCAGGGACTGCCCGCCACTGCCGTCGATCTCGTGGGCGAAGTCGAGAATCGCCAGCGTCGGATCCTTCGCCGCACTCACGACCACGGCTCCCGCGCCGTCGCCGAACAGCACGCACGTGGCGCGATCCTTGTAGTCGATGATGCTCGTCATCACGTCGGCGCCAACGACGAGCGCGTGGTTGTGGCGGCCAGTGGACACGAGCTGACTGGCCGTCGCCAGCGAGAAGATGAAGCCCGAGCAGGCGCCGCCGAGGTCGAACCCCCAGGCGTGACTGGCCCCGATCTTGTGCTGGATCAGCGCCGCCGTGCTCGGGAAGAACATGTCGGGGGTGGTGGTGCCGACGATGACCAGGTCGATGTCCGCGGGCGTGAGGCCGGCGAGTGCTATCGCCTCGAGTGCCGCCTCCTTGCCGAGGTCAGAGGTCGCGACGCCGGGATCGACGATGTGGCGAGTATGAATGCCGGTGCGCTGCAGGATCCACTCGCTGGTGGTCTCGACCAGTTTCTCGAGGTCCTGGTTCGTCAGCAGGCGGGGCGGCACGTAGGTCGCCAGGCTGCTGATTTCAGTGGGTCTGCCGCAGCCAAGGCCGGCTGGCCGATGATCGGGGATGAACGTCTGACCGTCGCTCGCCACTCGTCGTCCTCCTTGCAAAACAGCTCTCGGCCCCTGGCTTTCGGCTCTCGGCACGACGCGTGTGCCGCTCGGGCCCGAAATCAGAACCGACGTTATCTACCAGAGACGCTGGTCCCGGTCGGGCGCGTGGAGCCCGAAATACTCGTAGGCCCGCGCTGTCGCCACGCGTCCGCGCGGCGTGCGAGCCAGGAACCCGATCTGGATCAGGAACGGCTCGTAGATGTCCTCGATCGCGTCCTTCTCTTCGGAGATGGCCGCGGAAATCGTGCTGAGCCCCACCGGGCCTCCGCCGAACTTCTCGATGATCGTCCGCAGCACGCGGCGGTCGATCTCGTCGAACCCGTGCTTGTCCACCTCGAGCAGCGTCAATCCCGCTTCGGCGACCGGCAGCGTAATTTCGCCCTCCGCCCGCACCTGCGCGTAGTCGCGCACGCGGCGCAGCAGCCGGTTGACCACGCGCGGTGTGCCCCGCGATCGTCGGGCGATTTCTTCCGCCGCGCGGTCGTCGATCGCCACGCCCATGATGCGGGCCGACCGCCGCACAATCTCCTGGAGATCGACGTCGGTGTAGAAGTCGAGCCGGTGGACGATGCCGAAGCGGCTCCGGAGCGGCGAGGTGAGGAGCCCGGCGCGCGTGGTCGATCCGATCAATGTGAACGGCGGAACCGGCAGCTTCACGGAACGGGCGCTCGGTCCCTGGCCGATCATGATGTCGATCTGGTAGTCCTCCATGGCGGGATAGAGGATTTCCTCGATAATCGGCGACATGCGGTGGATCTCGTCGATGAAGAGCACCTCGCGTTCCTTGAGGTTGCTCAGCATCGCGGCAAGGTCGCCCGGCTTCTCGAGCACGGGCCCCGACGTCGATCGCACCGGCACACCCAGCTCGTTCCCGATCACGTAGGCCAGGGTCGTCTTGCCGAGGCCGGGAGGGCCGTAGAGCAGCACGTGGTCCAACGCTTCGCCGCGCTGGCGGGCCGCAGTGATCGACACCACGAGGTTGTCGCGGACGCGCTCCTGCCCGATGTACTCATCGAGCGTGCGCGGCCGCAGCCCCACCTCGAACTGCGCGTCCTCGTCCACGCGCGCCGGCGTAATCACCCGCGGTTCATCCATGACGCGTGCATCTCGCGACCTGTGCGATCTAGATTCTTCCTGTCTCGCGAAGCGCCTGTTTCAACGCCCGCTCGAAGGTCGGGTCGCCGGGCGCCTTCAGCGCCGCGTCCACAGCCTTCTCGGCAAGCGGCCGATGATATCCCAGATTCAGGAGGGCGGAGAGCAGGTCCGCGCGCAGCGTGATCTCGCCCGTCGGCCCGCCCGGGGCCGCCGTGAGTTCCGCGATCAACGGCTGCGGCAGCCGGTCCTTCAGCTCGAGGCCGATTCGCTCGGCGGTCTTCTTGCCGACGCCTGGAATCATCGTCAGGCGGCCGACGTCCCCGGCCTGCACCGCGCGAACAAGGTCTGCGGGATCGATGCCGGAAAGCACGACCAGCGCCAGCTTCGGGCCAATCCCGCTGATGGTGATCAGCCGCTCGAACACCAGCTGTTCCAGGGCCGTCGCAAATCCAAAGAGCGACAGCGCGTCTTCGCGCACGTGCGTGTGGATGCGCAGCGACACGTCAGCGCCCGGCGCGGGCAGGAGGTAGAAGGTGGAGAGCGGCACCTGCACCTCGTACCCCACGCCGTGCACGTCCACGACCAGGCGCGTCGGCTGCTTCTCGACCAGCCGGCCGTTCAGTCTCGCAATCACAACTTGCGCAACCTCCGCACAACAATCCGGCTTGCGACCTGCGGCTTGCGACTCGCGGCCGTGTTGACGGACACACCGCACGATCTGCACACGTTCACGTCACCCGGTATGGCGTAAACAAGTCCGTCACGTGTCACCTCAACGCTCGTTGTCCCCCGGGGGTTTGTAGTCCCGCCAGGACTTCGGCTTCGAGCGCGTCGCCCGCACGTGCTCCGTCACGACGTCCGGCCTCTGGCTGTGCAGGTGGCAGATGGCGACGGCCAGCGCGTCGGCGGCGTCGTGGGGCGTGGGCACCTCGGCGAGGCCGAGGAGCAGCTTCACCATTTCCTGCACCTGGTGTTTCTCGGCGCGGCCGTAGCCGACAACGGCGCACTTGACCTCCGCCGGGGAGTACTCCGCGCAGGTGTAGCCGGCCTCGATGGCCGCGAGCAGTGCCACGCCGCGCGCGTGCCCGAGCTTGAGCGCGCTACGGACGTTCGCCGCGTAGAAGACGCTCTCCACCGCCACGCACTCCGGACGATGTTCGGCCAGGAGCGCGGAGAGTTGCTGGTGGATCCGGAGCAGTTGTGCAGGAAAGCCGAGGCGAGGAGACGTGACGATAGCGCCGCAGGCGACGAGCCGATGGCGGCTGCCGTCCGTCTCCACGCATCCGTAGCCGGTACGTTCGGAGCCGGGGTCGATCCCGAACACCTTCACAAGAGCGAGGCCTCGATCTCCTTTTCGTCGATGTCGAAGTTCGACCACGCGTGCTGGACGTCGTCGTGGTCCTCGAGAACGTCCATCAGCTTCAGCATCGACTGGGCTTCTCTGCCCGTGAGCTTGACGAACTCGAAGGGCACCATCGCCACCGAGGCGCTCATCGGCTCGACCTCGAGCTTGCGGACCGCTTCGCGCACGGCGTCGAACGCATCAGGAGCGGTGAGGATTTCCCAGCTGTCGTCGTCGTCCAGCATGTCGTCGGCGCCCGCCTCGAGCACCGCCGCCATCAACGCCTCCTCGGCCACCTTGGTCTTCTCGATGAGGATCTGGCCGCGCTTGCTGAACTTCCGGAGGGCCGTGTTGCGGTCGGCCATCTTGCCGTTGTACTTGTCCAGCAGGTGACGCAGTTCGCCGACCGTGCGGTTCTTGTTGTCGGTCAGGCCTTCCAGGATGATGGCGGTGCCGCCGGGGCCGTAGGCCTCGTACACGACCTCTTCGTAGTTGACCCCAGGCTCTTCGCCCGTGCCGCGCCTGATCGCCCGCTTGATGTTCTCGGCGGGCATGTTCACGGCCTTCGATTCGGCGATGAGGGTCCGCAGCCGCGGGTTGGTGTCGGGGTCGCCCCCGCCCGCACGGGCCGCCACGGTCAACTCTTTGATAACCCGGGTGAAGACGCGCCCGCGCTTGGCGTCAGCCGCGCCCTTCTTGTGCTTGATCGTGGCCCACTTTGAATGGCCGGACATGCTGGAACTCCAGAAAAATCAAAGGAAAATAGAGGCCGGATTGTACCATAGGAGCTTGGCGCGCAACAAGTTACGCCGCGCTCCGCCGCGGATTTTGAGATTCCCAAGTGCCGCCGTTTCCCTACCCTTTGTTCCACGCGATCTCGAGCGTCCCCCGTATCTGGCGTCGAATCGGGTCGTAGGTCCGGCCGAAGTCGGGTCGCGCGACGTCGCGCTGGATGCTTCGCCCGTTGTTTCGCCCGGCAATATTGAAGAACTTGAGGCCGAGACGGGCGGGAAGCCCGAACGGCAGCGTCAGCGCCTTCTCCACGGCGAAGTCGAGCGACACGAACAGCGGGAAGCGCGAACCGTTGCGGGCGCCGACGGCATTCCACTCCTCGTCGATGGCGGTGAACGGAAAGCCGGATCGCACCTCGACAAAGAGTGACGCGGTCAGGCTCCACGGCAACGAGATCATGGCCCACGACAGGAACCGGTGCGGGACGTCGGCCGCCAGCGGCCCGCGCTCGTCGGGCAGGATGAGCGGTGTTTCGAAGTTGCCGACGACGGTGTTGAGATCGTTCTGGTTGCCGCTGGTCATCGACCGGACGTACGAAACGTACACCTGGTGGGCCCCGTGAGCCGACCTGAACCCGGCCGTCAGTTCGACGCTGCGCGCGTGTGACTCGCCGTTGGCAGCCAGCTGCAGGAGGCCTTCGGTCGACGAGCGCAGCAGCGGCCGGACAACGAACTCGCGCCGGCCAAACCGCTCCTGGTACGAGGCACGAACCATCCACCCGGCCGGAAGCTGCTGATCCATCTGCAGGTGCAGGATTGTCGCCCGCGGGTTGACGAGCGGTCCGGCCACCTCGTGGGTGAAGAGGCGCCAGGGTCCGGCCGGAGACCCGGTCCTATCGAACACCAGCTCGCGACGCGCCTGGCGCTGCATGAAGATCGCTGGTTGCAGCACCGGCTTGTCCACGTAGACGCCCGCTCCGCCGCTGATCTTCGTGGAGTTGGGACGCAGGTCGTAGGTGAGCGACGCGCGCGGCAAGAAGGCGAGGCCGGACACGATGGTGTTGGCGTCCCATCGTACACCAACCTCCGCCTTGAGGCCCGAGCCGATCGTCCAGGTGTCCTGGACGAACGCCCCGACCTCCCCGCTCGATGCGGCTGTCTCCTCGGCGCCGACGAACTCGATTCGCCTGGCGAGCGTGCCGTCGCTGCGCAGGTAGTCAGCGGGGCGGTAGCTCATCCGGCCGTCGAGGGTGGCGTAGGCCGTCCTGGCGCCAGCCTTGAGCAGGTGATCGCCGTGCCAGCCCTTGAACGCGCGCGACCAGGTGGAGCTGGCTTCCACGCGGTACGCCTCGCGGTCCACCCGCTTGAAGTAGCTGCCCTGCACCTGTTTGTGCCCGATGACGTAAGGACGCGATCCATCCGGCTCCATGCGCAAGGTGTGACGTTTGAGGTGAAGCCGCGTCTCGAGCGTCGAAGCGTTGCCGAGCGCCACGCGGTCAACCACGCTGATGGAGCCCCCGCCGCGGCTCACGTCCGGCACGCTCGCAGAGGGTGAGAACGCGTCGAGGCCGAAGTGGCGGGTCTCTTCCGGATAGACGCCGACCCGCACGCTAATGTGATGCGACCCTCTCGGCTTGATATCGAGCCGCGTGAACGACACCCACCCTCGGACGGAGCTATCCTGCTTGCCCCCGACCGTCTCGAACTGAAAGCGCTCCCACCGGTACTCGAACGACTGCGCCAGCCAGACGCGCTCCCTGACGACCGGGCCGCTCAGCGCCACCACGGGATTCCACGACTCGAACCCCGCGGTCACACCTTCACCGAATCGCGGGCGGGGCAACACGCCGAAGAGGTTGAAGTTGATCGAGTCTGCGGCCGCCTTGGTGTTCACGAGCGTGACGCCGCCGGTGCCAGGGCCAACCTCGGCTGGAGGCGAGGGCGTGTAGACCTGGACGGTGTCAATGGACGAGATCGACAGGGTGAAGCTCGGTTCGCCGGTCAGAGGGTCCGTCTCGCGTCCGTGGTCTACGAGCACCGTCCCCTGCCACGAACGTGCGCCGGAAATGCTGATCAGCCCATCCGGGCCGCGTACGGCGCCGGGGAGAAGCGGGAGCGCGGAGTCGTACCGCATTCCCTGCACCGGCGCCATCTTGATGATCTCCTTGTCCACCGTGGCCGGCGCGTTCGGCTCGGCTGCCGTGAAGATCCTGGGCGCCTGTGCGATGACCTGCGTTTCCATCTTGAAGGCGCCGAGCGCGAGCACGATATCCACGGTTTGGGGTTCGGGCCCCGCGGTGAGATTCGGGCGGACGGCGGTCTCGAAGCCCGACAACTCGGCCGTCAAGGTGTATCGCCCGTGCGGCACATCGAACGCGAAGTGGCCGACTTCATCGGTGTGGGTGACCAGCGCCGCACCCGCCTCGCGCGTCAGCATCATGGTGACGCCGGGAAGAGGCAGGCCTGAGGTGTCGGCGACCCTGCCCTGGACTCGACCTCGGGTGAACTGTGCCAGGACGGGCAGCGCGAGCAGGACGACCGCAAGGCACAAGACTGCGCGTCTCATGAGGACTGTGTCTCCGCAATGCCGAACGACGCTCAGATTATGGAGCTTTTCCCTGCCGTGCGCCAGCCGCCACGATCCGCCGCAGGCCTTCAGCCCTTCACTCGTGTCGCCAGCAGCAGCCACACCTCGGCGCGCGTGTCCCACGCGCGGCCCCGGTAGTCGCCAAGCACGGCCGTCACCCTGAATCCAGCCTTCTCCACCCGAGCCACCATCTGTGGCAGCGGCAGCGTGCGGAACGTGAGCGAGAAGCGATGCCGCTCGGTACGTGCTCCCCGCTTCTCCACGTATTCCTGGTCGAAGATCGTGAGCTTGCGTCGCCGATCCTGTCGCACCGACTCGATCAGGGTGACGTGCGCGACGGACGAGCGAAGACGGCCCTCGAGCCGGGTCTTGTTGGCGTACTCGTCCCACGCCGGAAGGTCCGGGACGAGATCCAGCCCGAACGTACCGCCGGGCCGGAGCACACGCGCCACCTCTGACAAGGTGGCCACGAGGTCCCGCTCCTTCGTCAGCGACTGCAGAATCCCATACGGCGCCATGACCGCCGAGAAGGCTCGGCTTTCGAACGGCAGGAAGCGGATGTCCCCGCGGACCAGCTCGGGGCGCGAGGCGACCGGCAACCGTCGGGCGCGCCGTCGGGCGTAGGCCAGCATCGGCTCGGACCGGTCGATTCCCACCACGGGGACGCCCGTCCGCGCGACCGGCACGATCACCCGCCCCGTTCCGCAGCCCAGTTCCAGCAGCGCCCCCCCTTCTCGGCGCGCGAAATCCTGCCAGAACCTCACATCCTGCCGCCCCATCGTCCGCGCGTTCTCCCAGTCATAGAACCGCGCGTATTCATCCCACCCGCACCAGCCGTCGGTCGTCGCCATGCTCGATCCTCGGTTCAGATTCCCCAGATTCCCAGACATCTTCCAGGGTTGAGATCGTCACGGTTGAAGCAAGTTTCTGTGACCCCCTGGAATCTGTCTTAGGCCCCGATGATACTATCTGCTCATGCTCGAAGCCTCGTCCGATTCGCTCGAGAGCTGGCGCGACGAGTTCCCCATCCTCCACCGCTCCACCTACATGATCAGCAACTCGCTGGGCGCGATGCCTCGCGGGGTGGCGCTGTCGCTGGCGGAGTACGCGGAGACGTGGGCGACCCGGGGCGTGCGGGCGTGGGAAGAGCGCTGGTGGGAGATGGCTGGCGAGGTGGGCAACCGCGTGGCGGCGATCATCGGGGCGTCCGCCGGCTCGGTCAGCATGCACGACAACGTCACCACGGCGCAGATGGTGGCGCTCTCGTGCCTGAAGCCGGAGGGACGCCGGCGGAAGATCGTCTGTTCGGCCGATGACTTTCCCTCGATGATCCGCCTCTATCGGGCGCAGGAGGCGCTTGGCGTCGAGGTGCACGTGGTGTCGGCCGGAGACGCGCTCAACGTCACCGAAGAACACCTCGTGGACGCGATCGACGAGGACACGCTGATCGTCGCCTTTTCCCATGTCCTGTTCCGCACGTCGTTCATCGTCGATCCCCGGCCGGTGATCGAGCGCGCCCGCAGGGTCGGCGCGCTGACGATGCTCGACGTCTACCAGTCGGCGGGAATCGTGCCGTTCGGCGTGAGCAAGCTCGACATCGATTTCGCAACTGGCGGCTGCCTGAAGTGGCTGTGCGGCGGACCCGGCAACGGGTTCCTCTACACCCGGCCGGAACTGCTCCGCACGGTGCGACCGCGCTTCACCGGCTGGCTCGCGCTGTCCCGCCCGTTTGCCTTCGATATCGACGACGACATGCTGCGGGAAGACGGGATGCGCATGATGAACGGCACGCCGCCCATCCCGACGTATTATGCCGCCATTCCCGGCCTCGACATCATCGGGCAGGTGGGGGTCGGCCCCATTCGCGAGAAGTCGCGGCGCATGACGGCCAGGCTGCTCGACCTGGTGGACCGACGAGGGTGGCAGACGCCGACCGCGCGCGACCCTGAACGGGTGGCGGGTACCGTGGCGATCGACATCCCGGATGCGCTGCCCGCCTCGCGCGAGCTCCAGGCCCGCGAGGTCGTCGTGGACTACCGACCGCGGGTGGGCATCCGGGTATCACCCCATTTCTACAACACGTTCGACGAGCTCGACCGGGTGGTGCAGGCGCTCGCGGACGTCGTGGAAGCGAGAGAGTTCGGCGAGGTCACGTCATCGCGAGTCACGTAGGAGTGCATCAATGAGCACGCTCTGGAATCATCGATACGCGCAGCGCACGCAGCGCATGACCAGTTCCGTCATCCGCGAGCTGTTGAAGCTCACGGCCCTGCCTGACATCATTTCGTTTGCCGGCGGACTGCCCGGCCCCGACCTGTTCCCGGTCGAGGAAATGAAGGAGGCGACCGAGACCGTCCTGGAAACGAAGGGACGGATCGCGCTGCAGTACAGCACGACGGAGGGCTTCCCGCCGCTGCGCGAGATGATCGTCCGCCACATGGCGCGCTACGGCATCGTCGTGGACATCGACAACGTCCTCATCACCAGCGGGTCGCAGCAGGCGCTCGATCTGATCGGGAAGATCCTCGTCAACCCCGGCGACAAGCTGCTGATGGAGAACCCGACCTACCTCGGGGCGCTCCAGGCGTTCAACATGTACGGCGCGGAGTTCGTGACCGTGCCGACCGACGATGACGGGATGGTGACGGACCGGCTGGAGGACGCGCTGCGCTGCGGGCCGAAGTTCATCTACGCGCTCCCCAACTTCCAGAACCCGTCGGGGGTCACGATGCCGTTCGACCGCCGGACGGCGCTCATCCGCGCGTCCGACCAGTACGGAATCCCGATCATCGAAGACGATCCCTACGGGCAGCTGCGGTACGAGGGCGAGCACATCAAACCGCTGGTCGTCATCGACGCCGAGCACCTGCAGTGCGAGCACAATGGGAAGTACACCGGCAACGTCATCTATCTCAGCACCTTCAGCAAGACGCTCGCGCCCGGGCTGCGGATGGCCTGGATGGTGGCGCCGAAGGAAGTGATCAACCGGCTGGTGCAGGCCAAGCAGGGCACCGACCTGCAGAGCAGCACCTTCGACCAAATGGTGACGTTCGAGGTGGGGCGCGGCGGGTTCATCGATCGCCACGTGCACCGGATCCGGGAGGTCTACGGCCACCGTCGGAACGTCATGCTCGCGGCGCTCGAGAAGGCGTTCCCGGATCCGTCGCTCGGTGTGCGCTGGACGCGCCCGCTGGGCGGCCTCTTCCTGTGGGCGTCGGTGCCGGAGTGGATGGACACGGCAGATCTGCTGAAGGACGCGGTGAAGGAGAAGGTGGCCTTCGTCCCCGGCTCGCCGTTCTTCCCGGGCGGCGGCGGCCACAACACGATGCGGCTGAACTTCAGCAACGCCCGCGACGAGCAGATCGAGGAGGGGATCGCGCGCCTCAGCCGCGTAGTCATGCGCCAGTTCGAAGCCCGCAAGGAGACGGTGCCGGCGTAGGCAGAGGCGGAAGGCGCGAAGGCGGAGAGGCGGGGGGAGGAAAGGCGGAGGGTGCGGAGGCGAGGGCGCGCGACCGGCGGCCCCCGCGGCGGTGTGTCATCCGCCATTTGGTACAATGATGAGCGTATGAAGAGTCGTGTTGCCGTCTTGCGGGTGGATCCCTCAACCGTCCTCGAGTCGACCGAGCGGTTGTGTGAGCTGGCGGGGATGCGCGAAACGCTGTCGCCGCAGGCGCCCACGATCCTCAAGGACAACATCTCCTGGCACTTCCCGTTCCCCGGCGCCAACACGACGCCGTGGCAGCTCGAGGGCACGATCCGCGCGCTGCGCGGCGCCGGCTACCGCGACCTGAGCTGCGTCCAGAACAAGACCGTCGTCACCGACGCGTTCAAGGGCGAGGACCTCAACCGGTACGTCCCGATCCTGTCGCGCTACGGCGTGCCGATTCTCTACAACTTCCGCGAACAGGACATGACGTGGATCCGCTACGAGCCGAAGGCGCGGATGCACGTCCTGCACAAGATCTTCCCCGAGGGGATTTACATCCCCGACTACTTTCCCGGCAAGAACATCGTCCACCTGCCAACGGTGAAGTGCCACATCTACACGACGACCACCGGCGCGATGAAGAACGCGTTCGGCGGCCTGCTGCACACGCACCGGCACTACACGCACTCGTGGATACATCGCACGCTGGTGGACCTGCTCGCGATTCAGAAGGAGATCCACCCGGGCGTGTTCGCCGTGATGGACGGCACGACGGCCGGCAATGGCCCAGGGCCGCGGACGATGTACCCGGTGATCAAGAACCTGATGCTGGCCTCGGCCGACCAGGTCGCGATCGACGCGGTGGCCGCGAAGATGATGGGCTTCGATCCGATGAGCCTCGAGTACATCCGCGTGGCGCACGAGGACGGTCTGGGCGTCGGCGACCCGCGCGAGATCGAGATCGTCGGCGACGACGTCTCGAACGAATCGTGGGGCTTCCACGTGGGCGACAACCTGGCCAGCCTCGGCGGCGATCTGTTCTGGTTCTCGCCGCTGAAGGTGTTTCAGAAACTGCTGTTCCACACGCCGATCGTGCACCTGTTCGTCTTCGCGTCCGAGACCTACCACGACTACTACCGCTGGCCGGTGAAAGACCGCCGGACGTTCGAGCAGTGGCGGCGCGACACCCCGTGGGGGAAGCTGTTCCAGGAGTACGAAGGCTCAGGGCAGACAGTAGCTGGCAGTTGACAGCTGACAGGGGTCAGTGGTCAGTGGTCATTTGAGAATTGCAGACGTATCGAGATAGACGGGCAGCCAGCTCACACGACGTCCTCGCGGAGTTCCTGGAGCGCCCGCTGAGCGCGAGCGCCAAGGCCTCTGGGTGCACACGTCGGTATCGGAGGCAGATCGACGGGACGCCGCGTGGCCATCCGGGCCCGACCCGACGCTGCGAGCCGCTCGACGAGGGAGGACGGCTGCGGCAGCGGCGCCAGCACGGCGACCGCCCGCCCCCGAGCGCTGACCTCCAGCGTTTCCCCAGCCATCACGCGGTCGAGATATACGCTCAAGTTCTGTCGCAACTCGCGAACCCCGACACGACCCGCGGGTCCAGCGGCCTGTGTTCGTGGTGTGCTGGCCTTCATGTAGCACATGGTCGCACATGGGCAGAGGGGCCAGACCGGCCCGGGCGGCAGCGGTGGCTCATGCGCTGTGCTACAGTGCTCACTATGCCACCGACACGGTCGTCCTTCTACCCCCGTGTATTCGCGTCGGTGACCGCCGTCGTGCTGGGCATCGCGGTCCTGCGGATCATGCAGCCGTTCCTCGGCCCGCTGCTCTGGGCGACGCTCCTCGCCTTCATGGTGTTCCCGCTGAACGAGCGGCTGCGGGCGGCCTTCCGCGGACGCGCGAGCCTGGCCGCGCTGCTGCTCACCCTCGCCTCCATCCTGATGTTCGTGGTGCCGGCAATCTTCCTCGGCGTGATGTTCGGCCGGCAGGCGTCGGAGTTGATCGGCCAGCTGCAGACGAGTGCCGCGCAGCATCAGATCCAGCGCCCAAGCGACGTGCTGCAGTTGCCCCAGGTCGATCAGCTCGTCCAATGGGTCGAGTCGTCGCTGCCCATCTCCTCGGAACAGATCCGCGACTCGCTGCTGTCGGCCGGCCAGCAGATCATCCAGTCGATCATCTCGTTGGGCGGGTCGCTGTTCGCCTCGGTCTTCGGGTTGATCGTCGCCATCATCCTGGCGCTCTTCCTGCTTTTCTTCTTCCTGCGTGACGGCGAGCGGATGGTGACGCGCGCGATGGTCGTGGTGCCGCTCGATGACCGAAGGAAGGCGCACTTGCTCGCACACCTCGCCAGCGTCATCCGCGCGACCGTCCTCGGCTCGCTGGTCACCGCCCTGGTGCAGGGCACGCTCGTTGGCATCGGCTTCGCCCTGGCCGGCCTGCCGTCGCCGATCGTCTTCGCCGTGCTCTCGATGGGCGCCGCGATCATTCCGTTCATCGGCACCGCCGTCGTCTGGATACCGGCTGCCGTCTGGCTGCTGTTGACCGGGCACTGGGGCGCGGCGCTGTTCTTCGTGATCTGGGGCGCCGCCGTCGTCTCTTCGGCCGACAATGTTGTCCGGCCGCTGTTCATCTCGAGCCGCGCAAGGATCACGACGCTGCCGGTGTTCATTGGCCTGATCGGCGGCATCAGCGCCTTCGGCGCGATTGGCATCTTCCTGGGCCCCGTCGTGATCGCCCTGGTGCTCGCGCTCTTCAAGTTCGCGGAAGACGCGCTGAACGAGCAGAAAGCCGCGGAGGGCGCGGCCGGGCCGGCCGCCGCGCCGTAACATTCGGCTCGCGGCTGGCGGCTGACGGCTGGCAGCCTGTGACTTGCGACTTGCAGCTGACGGCTGACGGCTCAGATTCTGTTCTCTATCTTCTATCTTCTGTCTTCTGTTCCCGTGATGCCCTTCCTCGACCTTCTTCCCGGCTCCGTCGTCCTGGGCCCGATGACCAAGGGCTCGAATCTTCCCTACCGGCGGCTCTGCGTGGAGCTGGGTGCGCGCGTAACCGTTGGCGAGATGACCGTCGCGCGGCGGCTGAAGCAGAAGCACCGCTCGGAGTTCGCGCTGATTCGTCGGGCGCCCGAAGAGCCGTGCTTCGGCGTGCAGTTGGCCGGCAACAACCCGGACGAGATGGCCTGGGCGGCGGCGCTCGTCGCCTCACGGGGCGCGGACTTCGTCGACGTCAACCTCGGGTGCCCGATTGACTACTTCACTAGCAAGGGACTTGGCGCCGCCCTCGCCCGCCAGCCGAAGCGCGTGCAGCGCATCGTCGAGGAGATGGTTCGCGCGCTGGGCGGGGTCCCAGTGACCGTGAAGATCCGGCTGGGATGGAACAGCGATCACCTGAACTATCTCGACGTCGCGAAGGCCGCCGTGGACGGCGGCGCGGCGGCGGTCTTCGTGCACGGCCGGACGCGGGACGCGCGGTACCGGTTCGCGGCCGACTGGGATGCCGTGGGCGAAGTGGTGCGGGCGGTGCCGGTGCCGGTGATCGGCAACGGTGACCTGCTGTTTCCGCACGACGTCGAGGCCGCGCGGCAGCGGTCCGGCTGCGCCGCCGTGATGGTGGCCCGCGGCGGGCTGATCAAGCCGTGGTTGTTCAGGGAGATGACGGAAGGCTACCGGGAGCTGACGGCGGACGATCGTCTGGCGATCTACCAGCGCTACGTGGCGCTCGCGCTCGAGCACTGGGGGGACCACGACCGGGCGCGCGCCCAGGTCGCCGACTTCACGCGGTGGCACTTCGGGTTCTGGTGCCGCTACGCTCCTCGCCGGCCGGACGGGTCGTGGCCCGGCATGCAGGAACGCGAGGACCTGGTCTTCGCGGTGACGCCGCTCGAACGCCTGCTGGCCCGCCAGGACCAGGCGGCGCACGCGTGGTTGACCGATCGCCTGCTGGCGAACGAGGCGGTCGATCCCGAGGCCGCTCCGCCGCCGTCGGACGAGGAAGTCGATGGCCGCAATAGCGTGCAGGTGGCGGGTTGATCTGAATACTGTCGAGTCGATCTGCCGGCTCTTGGATCTCCGGATGGTGCGCGCGCTTGCCCAATCGCCCCCTGGCTCGCGCGTCAGTGCGGGGTCACCTGATACTGGTAGAAATCAGGCATCCTGCCGGCTCGGATCGCCGCGGCGGACGCCGTGAGCGGTCGCGCTGGGTCAGGCCCACGCCGTAGTAGGCCAGGATGCGCTGCATTTTCGCGCGGCGCTTCGTCCACTGGGCGGACGTCGTCACCCTCCGCCCGTCGTTCATCACCGTGATGTCCGGCAGATCGACACGCATCGGGAAGTCGATCACGGCCGCCAAGCGCCTCTCGAACCGGTGGCAGGTCCTCGCAGGCTACACCTACGCACGGGCGAAATTCACCAACCTCTCCGTCGGCACCAGCCCCAACGCGTTCCTCAACACCGAGGGGCCCATCTACAACGACCGACCCCACCAGTTCAAGCTAACGGGCAGCTACATCCTGGGGTACGACATCTACGTGGGCGCAAACTACCGGTTCCAGAACGGGCCGCCGATCAACCGTCAGATCAGCGCACCACTCTCCTTCGGCGGCGGCAGCACGACCTTCAACATCGATCCACAGGGCACCGACCGGCTCCCCATCATTGCAAACCATGGATCTCCGGGTAGCGAAGACGCTCAAGGTCGGTGGGAAACGCACGGTCGAAGTGGACCTCGACATCTCGAACCTGACCAACGCGGATACCGCGTGGGAGTTCCGCTCACTGACCGGCCGGCTCAACGTCAGGAAGAGCGGCGACCCGAACGGCGAGATCATCAACATCCAGCAGTACCTGTCGCCGACGCAGATCCTGGGGCCACGGATCGTCCGGCTCGGGTTTGCCTTCCGCTTCTGAGGCGCGCAGGCGAAGAGTGCGGGGTCGGGAGCAACGTCTGTCGGACGTGGGGAACCGACGTTCCTGCCGACCCCGGGTCTAAGCGACGCGGCGCCGGTCTACTTCGCCGCCGGGCGACGGCGGCTGTTGGCCATCTCGATCAGGCGGCGCAGTTCCTTGATGGGTTCGGGATTGTCGTCGACCTGCAGGCGCAGAACCACGTCGTTGTGCAGCCACACACCGCCGTCCTTCTTGACGATGAGTACCGCAGCCGACTGCATGCCGCGCGTGTCCCCACCGGCCGCCTGCCCGGCTTCGAGCGCGGCTAGCAGGCGCAGTGACAGGTGGCCGGTGGTCTTCTCGAACGCCTCGACCATCCCGTTGACGACCGCCTCTCCCGCGAGGATGTTGCCCTGCGCAGTGCAGTACTTGCCGCCCTTGTGCCCCGCCCAGGTCGAGGCCTTCGGCCCGGTGAAGGCCGCGTATTCGCCCCTGGCATTCATCACCGCGAACTGTCGGCCCTGCTTGCTCCAGTCCTGGGGCCGCGGGTCGGGGTCCTTCTCCCAGACCTCCTTCACGATGTCCTTCGGGGCCAGGCCTTTCCTCAGGAGGGCCAGCGCCTGCGGCCCGTAGCTCACGTCGACGATGGCCTGGGTGGCCACCATGCCGGCGTCGGCTTCTCCCCAGAGCACGCCGTTGCCGACCGAGAAGACGCGGGACTGGACCGCGCCGCCGACCTCCCGACTGTCGGGGTCGTAGCCAAGGACCGAGAAGGTGGCCACCGGCTCCCACGGGGTCGAGGCGGCCGGTGCCGTTGACCGGGCACCCTGGGCCGTCGCCAGACCGATAGCGACCGCCAGCGTGAGCATGAGTTTCGCGCGCGTCATGGAACCTCCCAGCGAAGCTCCGCCTCGTAACGCCGAGGACGGGTGTCCAGAAGAGGATACGCGATTCGGGGGGCCGGTGATGACGATGCCTCGAACCCCTGAGCCTTCAGCCCGTCCTACAGCCACTGTCGCCGACGGAACCACGCGAGCATCGCCACGGCCGTGACGACGCAGATCGCCCAGAAGATCGGGTAGCCCCACACCGATTCAAGTTCAGGGAAGTGCTTGAAGTTCATCCCGTAGACGCCCGCCAGGAACGTCAGCGGGATGAAGATCGTGCCGATGATCGTCAGCACCTTCATCACCTCGTTGAGGCGCTGGCTCATCGCGCTCATGTAGGTTTCGGTCAGCCCCGTCGCGATCTCGCGGTACGTCTCCACGATGTCGATGATCTGCACCGTGTGGTCGTAGATATCGCGCATGTAGGTGCGCGTCGCTTCGCTCAGGCAGGCGTGCTGCTCCCGCTGCAGCGCGCTGATCACCTCGCGCATCGGCCAGACCGCACGCCGCATCAGCAGCATCTCGCGCTTGAGCGTGTGGATTTCCTGGATAACGGCCGGCGCCGGCCGCTGCAGCACCTCGGCCTCCACGTCCTCGAGGCGATCGCCGTAGAACTCGAGGATCGGGAAGCAGTGATCGACGATCGCGTCGAGCATCGAGTGAACCAGGAAGCTGGCGTCGTGGACGCGCAGGCGGGAACCGGCCGTCTGAATCCGCTGCCGGATACCGTCCCAGACGTCGCCCCGGCTCTCCTGGAACGTCAGGACGGTGTGGTGGCCGAGGAAGATGCTGATCTGCTCGCTGCGAAGATGGCCCTCGCTCAGTTCCAGCATGCGCGCGATGATGAACAGCCGCGCCTGGATTTCGCCGACGTCGTCGTAGGCCTCGACCTTCGGCCGGTGTGTGACGTGCAGCACGTCCTCGACGGCCAGCGGGTGCAGGTGGTACTTCTCCGCCAGTCCCCGGATTGCCAGCATGTCCGCGAGTCCGTCCACGTTGATCCACCGCACGGCGGCCCAGGCCGGCCGGTGGGCGGCCAGGAAGGTCGGAACATCCTTCACCTCCACGACGCGGGCCTGCTCGGGTCCGTAGTCGATGCAGGTGATCGTCGCCGGTTCCTGGGCGCTCGGCATGCACGCGAGGTCGGAGAGTTCGATGCCCGCCACGGCGCCGGGCTTCGATCGCTTTCGCAGCCGCGGGATGCTGAAGCGCGGCCGCAGGCTGCCTCGCTTCGAATGGCGCCGCGGCGTGCCGGCGGCCAGTTCGCCGGTGGCCTCCGGCGTCCTGACCGCCGACGGCATCTCGGTCGGACCTGCCGCGTGTTCGGGTCGCTGGGGATCTATGGTCATTACGCGGGCCTCCGTTCCAGGTCCTGCTGGTCCTTGCCCTTCCACACCAGTTGCGGGTCGAGCGACGGGTCGCGCGGGTACAGCGCGGCGCCCGGCCGCGCCTCGGCCTCGGCGACGAAGTCGCGCAGCTCCTCGGTGGGGATGTTGACGCGCGCGTCCTTGTGCTTGAACGACTCGACGGGGATGGGCGGTTTCGGCTTGGGTGGTGTCTTGGCCATAATCCGGCTTGCGACTTGCCTGCCCTGAGCCTGCCGAAGGGCGGCTTGCGACTTACGGCTTGCGGCGGCTCGCGGCTCGGGCTCCACGATCATCCCGACGGTGGCCGGATGGCCAACGGGTTGACGACGCGAACGGAACCGTAGATCTGACCGTCCGACAGGTCTTCAACGCTCATGCAGTTCGTTTCGCGACTGGGGCGGCCTCCAGCGCAGGTCGACGCCGTCACCGAGGCGAGCGAGCGCCCGTCGCTGGGCGCGTGCGAACCCCTTGCGCTCCCGAACCAGCGATTCGAGTCGGTCGGCGACGAGCGCGCTGACTGAGCGTCCCTCCGCAGCCGCGTGCGCGCGGGGCTCTCGGATCAGGTCGGCGTCCAGCTTCAAGGTGATGTTGGCCGTCATAGTTCCAGTTCCCCGGCTTGCAGGCCCCCCGCGCAGGACAATCTTACGTGTAGACACTCGTCCGCGCCCATCGAATGTCGCTGGACTTGCACCGCGGCCTGCCATTGCCGGGCTATAATCCGTCTGTCATGCTTGCTGGTCGCCTCTCGGTATCGGACGCGCAGATTCGGGATTTCTGCCTGAAGCATCACATCCGGAGCCTGGCGTTCTTCGGCTCGATATTGCGCGATGATTTCGGTCCGACGAGCGATGTCGACATCCTGGTCGAGTTCGAAGCCCAGCATGTGCCCGGCCTGCTGCGGCTGGCCGCGATGGAACGCGAACTGTCGGCGATGCTCGGTGGCCGTCACGTCGACATGCGCACACCGCGAGACCTGAGCCGGTACTTCAGGGACGACGTGCTCGCTCACGCGGTCGTGCAGTATGCACAAGGATGACGCCATCAGGCTTCGCCACATGCTGGATGCCGTGCGCGAAGCGCAGGGATTCGCCGCGTCGCGTTCCCGGTGTGACCTGGATCACGACAGGCTGCTGGTGCTCGCGCTCGTCAAGGACGTCGAGATCATCGGCGAGGCCGCCAGCCGCGTCTCGGCGGGCACCAGGCTGGAATGGGCCGACATCCCCTGGCAGGACATCGTGGCAATGCGCCACCGCCTCATTCACGGCTACTTCGACATCGATCTCGACATCGTCTGGAGCACGGTGACGGACGATCTCCCACCCCTCGCTGCGCAACTCGAACGGGCCCTGTCGTCGGCATCGCGGTAATCCCGTACGTGGTCAGCCTTATGCCAGCGCCGCCGATCCCGCCCGGATCACCCCTTCCGCGTCTCACGGGTCGGTGACCTCGACGATGAGGTTGACGATGGAGCTGTCGGGCCGCCGGAACCGCGCGAGGAAGTCCGGGCAGTAGTTCTGCTCCTCGTCGTTCAGCGTGTAGGGAACCAGGATGGGGTTTTCGATGACAGCCTGGGCCACGAGTTGTGGTCCTCCCGGTGCGGCGGGGAGTGTAGCAGATCTCTGATGCTGAGCCAGGTCGCCCGGCCGCTGCCCGCGACATAGTGGAACTTTCCCCCCTCCCAAACTGAATACCACCAGAGTGCGTCGAACCAGGAAGACGTGAGCGCAATCCTGACGATCGACCGGGTCCCGGATGACGAATTGCTGCGGCGCACCGTGGCTGGCGACGGGGAGGCGTTTGCCGCCCTGTATCGACGACGGCGGCCGGATGTGTTCCGGTTCACGCTGCATATGACGGCCGACCCAAGCGTGGCGGAGGATATCGTGCAGGATGTGTTCGTCGCGGTCATGCACGATGGCGGCCGGTTCGAGCCCGGTCGCTCGACCGTCGCCGCCTGGCTCCGCGGGATCGCGAGGAATCTGCTGCGGCAGCGGTTTGCGCGCGACCGCCGGCTGGAGCCGCTGGCGCACGACGAGGAACCGCCGGAATCGGCAGTCGCCCAACCCGACGCGCTCGCGGATCTCCTCCGGGTGGAACGGGTGGAGGCCTTGCGGCGAGCCGTGCTCTCGCTGCCCCTCCGCTACCGGGAGGCGGTCGTCTTCTGCGATCTCCAGGAGTTGTCATATTCGGATGCCGCGGCCGCGTTGTCGTGCGCCGTCGGCACTGTCAGATCCCGTCTTCACCGCGGGCGTGCCCTGCTGGCGGCGAAGATGGCAGCAAGCGCGGCGGCGCGCGCAAAGGCCGTCGAGTCGGGAACTGACGAGCCGGGACCTGATCTGACCCGGGTGGCCGGGACACGGAGAGTCAGGAACGCGGCTCTCGAACCCGGAGGTTGGGCGTCATGAAGTGTCACGAGTACGAAGCGGACCTCGTCGATCTGGCAAGGATCGACGCGACAATCGGCCAGCATGGGTCCGAGTTCCGGAAGCACCTGGACACTTGCGCGGACTGCGCGGCCAGGTTCGAGCGGGAACGCCAACTGAGCGCCGGCCTTCGGGCGCTGGCACGTGAGGTCGAGGTCGTCGAGGCCAACCCGGTCGCCGAGCGCCGCCTGATTGAGATGTTCGAGTCCCGCCGCGCTGCCCAGGGCGGCCAGGGCGTGTTCTCGTCGGTTCGCCCCACGAATTGGATGTGGGCGCTTGCCGCCGCAGCCGGACTGGTGCTGTTCGTCGGCGCAACCTGGAGCGCCGTGCGCTGGGACCGCGCGAGCGGCAGCGTTGGAAGCCAGGCGTCCCCGGGAGGCGTACACGGCGCGATGCCCCCAGCCGACGGCCGGCGGCTGGCCGGTAGTGCGGCGCAACGGGTGGACACGCCGCCTGGGGACGCAGGGGTGCGGGCGTTGTCATCAACGGCGCGAGCCGAAACCGGCCGTGTTCTGACGTCGCGGACGACGTCCCGGCGAACGACATCCCGCGGAAACCGCTCGCCGGCTGTCGAAGAATTCGATGGGTTCATGGCGCTGCCGGCGGCCGACCGCCTGCCGGAATTCGAGAGCGGGATGATTGTCAGGGTAGAGCTTCCGGTGGCAAGCCTGCCGGCCTACGGGCTGGAGATCGTGCCGGACGTGGCGCGGACGCCGGTCAAGGCGGACGTGCTCGTCGGCCAGGACGGCCAGCCCCGGGCAATCAGGCTGGTCAGCATGGAGACACGACCAAGGAGAATCCGATGAAGATGAAGAGGATGATTTTCGCCCTGCTTGCCGTCACCGCGATCGCGGCGAGCGCTCACGCTCAACAGGTTTCAACCTACACGTTCGAGCGGAAGATGTCGGCCGATCAGGCGCCCCAGGTGCTGCTCGACAAGATTCGGCTCGAAGAGGGCCAGGTGGCGATCGAGTCTCGCACCACGCCGAACGCGCCGTACGCCGGCGAGACGACGAACGAGTCGGTCCAGGTACTGCCCGACGGTAACCGCATCGTTCATCGCACAGTGACCCGTGTGTATCGTGACAACGCCGGCCGCACCCGCCGCGAGACGCTGGATGCCGATAGCCAGGTCGTCCTGGTCGCGATCAACGACCCCACGACCGGCGTGAGCCTTGTCGTCGATCCGCGGACCAACAAGGTCAGCCGCTCGTCCGTCGTGAAATACTCCACGACCGTTCCCCACGAGGGGGGAACATTGACGTCGGTGCAGAGCGCCGGCTCCACCGCGGTGTTCATCGCCTCGGAGGACAAGGCCCACGCCGAAATTGAGATCAAGGCTCGCGTCAAGGCTGCCGAGCCGGCCGGCGCGGGTGGCGGGGTGTTCTGGGTGAACAGCGGCGCCGCCGTCGCGAAAGGCGAGACAACGAAGGAGGACCTTGGACAGCAGACGTTTGAAGGAGTCACGGCGAACGGCACGCGCACGACAACGCTGATGCCGGTCGGCGCCATTGGCAACGAGCAGCCGATCAAGATCGTGTCGGAAGAGTGGTTCTCGTACGATCTGCAGGTGCTGGTGCTGACCAAGCACAGCGACCCCCGCACCGGCGAGACAACCTACCGCCTGGCCAACATCACCCGGGGCAAGCAGCCGAAGTCGCTGTTCGAAGTGCCAGCCGGCTACACGGCGAAGTAGGAATTGGGGCCAGGCCCCAATTCCGAATTCCGAAAATGAGAATGGGGTGAGAAAAGGGGCCAAGCCCCAATTGAAAGGTTGACTTCCGCCTAGCGTCGCCGTGCGGGAGGCGGCTCATCGTCATCATCGTCGTGGTCCGCCGTCACCGCGAGCGCCCTGACGAAGGCGGCGCGCACGGGCGGCGGCATCGCGCTGTTCGGGCCCTTGACGGACTTCCAGATGATCTCGTTCAAGGCCTGCTCGGGTGCGAGGTCGGCCTCGGCGAGGTACATCGCGGCCGACGCCGCGGCGCCCCACGCATTCACAGCGTTCTTCTCCTGGAGATCGATCCGTGCGGGGCGGTTCTTGAACGGCGCCAGCACCGGCGTGGGCTGGAACGCGGCGTACATCGGCGTCGCGCCCGCGTCGAGGTTGCTCATCGGGGGCAGGCCGAGGATCAGCTCGATCGTCCGCAGCATCGCGGCCGTGTTGTAGAGGGTGGAATCCACCGCCCCGCGCTTGACGAAGGGGCTGGCGAGCAGCGCGACCGACCGGTGCGTGTCCACGTGGTCGGGTCCGGCCTGAGCGTCGTCTTCGAGCACGAAGATCGCCGACTCCTTCCAGAACGGGCTATTGGTGATGGCCTCGACGATCCGGCCGAGCGCCAGGTCGTTCTCGGCGATCATCGCCCGCGGTGTGGGATAGCCCGCGCGGGTGCCGGCCGTGTGGTCGTTGCCCAGGCGGATGATGCTCAGGCGCGGGAGCTTGCCCGACTGCTCGAACTGCCTGAACTCCTCGAGCCACACGTCTACCCGCTTGTTGTCCGGGATCGTCAGGTCGTAGGGCATGTAGTTCGGGTGAACAAGCCCCTTCAGCCCAGGCACGGTCGCGATGACTTCGCCGACGCCGTCGTCCTTCTCGCCCTCCGGGTCCGGTCCGCGCATGGCGAACTCGCCGTAACTGCGCACGCTCACCTTCGCGCGCGTGCAGGCATCCCAGATGTACCCGTTCATGGGCGCCGTCACGTTGCCGTAGGCGTTCCGCATCTTTCCGCCGCCCTCGCTCATGTAGCGCGCGCCTCGGCCGCCGTAATTGGTCGGCCAGATCTTCTCGACGAAGTCGGTCGCGTAGGCGCCGGTGGAATAGGCGTGGCCGTCGTAGCTCACCTCGGCATCCACGTAGAAGTTGTCGAGCACGACGAATTCGCGGGCGATGGCGTGCGCATTCGGCGTGATGTCGTCGCCGAACAGACAGAGGTTCGGGTCGCCATTGCCCCGCTCGAGGTCGCCGAGAATCTGATCGTAGGTGCGGTTTTCCCGGATGATGTAGAAGACGTGCTTGATCGGCGACGGGTCGCCCACTTTTCGCGGGATTGGCGAGCCGACCGGCGCCGAGGCCGGCGCGAGGATCGTCGCGCTGGTGAACGGCGTCAGGCCATAAACCACTTTGGTCATGGCCTTCAGCGTCGCCTGGTCCGGAGTGCGAAGCACCGAGAGCGAGCCCTGCAGCATCGCGCCGCTGTATTGCCCGTCCCCGAAGCCCGGAATCCCCGGCTGGCTGCCGCGCGGATTCGCCTCGGAGGTCAGCCCCTTGCCGCTCAGCACGAAAATCCGCAATCCGTCACGGCTGAACTGCGCAGCCGTGGGGTACCAGCCCGTAGGAATGAAGCCGTCCAGCTCGCTGCGGGTCGGGTCGCTGACATTCATCACCGCCACCGCGTTGTTGTCGGCGTTCGCCACGAGGAGCGTCCGGCCGTCGGGGGAAAGGCCAAGCCCGTTGGGGGTCGCTCCCGGCGGCGCATCGGGAAAGAGCGCCACCGAGACCTGCTCCTTCGCCGTGTTCGACGCCAGGTCCAGCACCCACACGCTGTTCGTATTCGCGCACGCGACGAACAACCTCGCGCCATCCTTCGACAACACCATCGCGTTCGGGTGCTCTCCGACCCGGATTTCCGCGCGCCTCTCGAGCGTCGCCGCGTTGAACAGCAGGACCCTCGCGCCGCCCCACACGGAAACGAACACGGTTTTGCCATCCGGCGAGACGATGCAGGTGTAAGGCTCGGCGCCCACATCCACGGTTCCCTTCACCAGGCCCGACTTGATGTCGAGCATCGTCAAGGCCTCCCCGAGCACGTGGACGGCGTAGACAAAGCGGCCATCCGGCGAGATCGCGATGCCACCGACAAAGCTCTGTTCAACCGGTTCGGGCCGGTTGATGCCGGGCATCGGCTTCTGCGTATCGCGGCCCAGCGCGTAGACCGCACCCGGCGTCAGCTTGCTCGACGCAAAGTAGAACTCGTTCACCGTCGTCTGGCCCGCTCCGGACGAAAAGACGCGACGGCCGTCTGGATGCCAGGCCAGCCCGAGCCACGCATGGTCGATCGTCACCTTTGAGGCGACGTAGCCGCGCTTCAGATCCACGACCGTCAGCGTGGGCTTGGCGTAGCCGTTGTTGGTGACGACGAGGAAGTTGCCGTCGGGCGATTCGACCATCGCCAGCGGGAGGTCGCCAATCGACATGTGGCGGCCGGCGGGCTGGATTTTCCACCCGTTGGGGAGGAGCGTGACGCCGTTCCCGAGGCTCCCGGGCCATGTCGGGGGCGGCGGCGCCAGCCGGGCAACCGAGACGACGGCGGCCGAGACGAAGATGATGCAAACGAGGGCGATGGCGGCGACGTGTCGGTTGCGCATGAGGGAGATTCTAACGCAGAGCACATCCTGAGGGCCGGCGATCCAGGAATCTCGCGACCTGAATCGGCTCCGGATCCCGCACCCTCGGCGCTGCCTGATCCGGTCGGCCGACCGCGTCGCGACATCTATCCGGACCGTTACCCCCGCGACTGTGTTTCTCGCGCCCGGTTCACTCTCGCAACTGCAACGGTGGTGGTGGCGTCCATGCTGGTCAGCACGCCGTCGTGGTCGGACTTCGTCGTCGCCTGGTCGGCGGCCGCGTCTGAGAGACATCCCTCGTACCCGAGCTTGGCCAGGCCGAAGTCCAGGACTTTCGCGTTGCCGCGGGTCGTGATGAAAATGTTCGCCGGCGTGATGTCACGATGTACGATGATCTCCGCGCCGGGCCCTGCCTGCCAAACGGAAGCCAGAACAGGTGCGTTGGCGCCTCGGGCCAAGGGCGGCCAGAGTTCCCGCCCGCACACTTCAGAGTTCCTCCCGTCCGCGACCGTCACGTTTGGGGGGATCGGAGCGGACCCGGTCGGGCAGAAGAAGCGGCGCAGATTGCGGGAATCTCGGTAACGTTCCGGCCGATTCCCCTCAGATCCTGGCGAACCATGGACGGATTCGCCCTGACCAAGTGGTACATCGACTGCGTGGACGGCCATGGCCGCTCCGCGATTGTCTATTCGTCCGCCCTGGCGTGGGGGAGGGCGACCGTGAGCTGGCACAGTCTCTCGATTCACCAACCAGGTATCGATCCCACCCACGACTCCAGCCTGGCACGGTTGGCGCTGCCGGGTCGTGAAGGACCGCGGGTGTTCTGGCAGGCACGGCCCCTTGGCTGCACCGTGATATGCCGCCCCGCCCGGGCCCCGTTCTCACAGCGGCTGCTCGAACAGGCTGACGGCTTTGTGGACTGGCACTGCGTGGCTTCGGCAGCCACCGTTGAGATCGAACTGGCCGGCCAGCCGGGACTCCGCGGCACCGGCTACGCCGAGCGCCTGGTGATGACGTTGCCGCCCTGGCGTTTGCCGATCGAGGAATTGCGCTGGGGGAGGTGGGTTTCGGACGATGCGTGCCGGTCGCTGGTGTGGATCGACTGGCAGGGACCGGCGCCGCGGACGGATGTCTACATGGATGGCCAGCCGCAGGCCCCGGCGCGTGTCGCCGATGACCGGGTCCAGGCCGGCAAGGCCGTGCTGGTGCTGGCCGAGCGCCGGACGCTGTACTCCCGCTCGCTGGGCTCGGCGCTCGCCGGGTTGGGCCCGATCCTCTCGATGCTGCCGTCCTCGTGGCGTGCGGTTGACGACACGAAGTGGATCAGGCGCGCGCATCTCGACGTCCCGGGAACGCCAGCCGAGGAAGGCTGGTGCATCCACGAACAGGTGAGGTTCCAGCGATGATCCCGACGACGTCAGACGCTCACCGGCGCGTGCGGATCCTGCCTGCGGGCGTCCTGGCCTACGGATGCCTGTTCGCCATCGTCCTGCCAGTCGCTCTCGCGGCCTGGGCTCATCGCCTGGACTCGCTGCTCTCGCTGCCGGCGGTTGGGTCGTGGTGGCTTGGAGCGACGGTGGCCGCGATGGGGATTGTGCTCATGGCGGCCGCCGGGATGGGGCTCTGGTTCGACGGGGGTGGACTGCCGATGAGTCCATATCCGCCTGCGCGTCTCGTCGTTCGGGGAGCGTATCGCCTGGTGGCGGATCCGATCTATGTCGGCGCCGGCCTGCTGTGCGGCGGGGTTGCGCTCATGACGTCCTCGGCGGCAGGGCTGTGGGTTGTCACACCGGTGCTCGCGTTGGCCGCGGTGGCGTTCGTCCTCGGTTACGAGCGCGACGCCACGCGTGCGCGATTCGGCGCGAGTCCCCTTTCGCTGCTGCGGCTTCCGGCGGCAACCGATGGTCCCCCGACCGGATGGGAACGCGCGGCCGTCTACGTGCTGGTGTTCCTCCCGTGGCTCGCGCTGTACGAGGCGGCCAGCCGCCTTGGCGGGGCGGCGCCTGACGTCCGTTCGACATACATGGCGTGGGAGGCCAGGCTGACGATCCTGCCGTGGACCGAGGCTGTCAACGCGCTCGCGTATCCGATCGTCCTGCTGATGCCGATGCTGGCGAGACGTCGAGAGGATCTTCACCGCTTTGCCTGGCTCGGCATCCTCGCGACGTGCACGATCATCCCCGTCTACCTGCTCGTGCCGATGGTCGCGCCGGCGCGCCCGGTTCCGGGTGGCAGCTTCTGGTCGCCCCTCATGCGGCTAGAACGGCACGGCGACCAGGCGGCCACTGCGCTGCCCGCGTTTCGCGCGGTATGGGCACTGATCGCGTGCGAGGTCTACGTGACGACATGGCCGCGGCTGCGGTGGGCCGCCATCTTTGCCGCCGGTGCCATCGCGGCCAGCTGCGTTACCACCGGCATGCACGGCATCGTGGACGTCCTGGCCGGCCTGGTGGCGTATGTGGTCATCGCGCGATTCGCGGCGCTCTGGACGTGGTGCTGCCGGGGCGCCGAGCGCGTGGCGAACTCGTGGCGCGAGTGGCGGATTGGGCCGGTTCGGATGATGAGCCACGGCGTCTACGCCGCAGGTGGCGGGGCAGTTGGCGTTGCGATCGCCGTCTGGGTGGCGGGCTCGGAGACGTTGTGGTGGATCGTGGCGCTGGCGATCGCCGCGGAAGTGGGCGCGGCCCTGTGGGCGCAGGTGGTTGAAGGGTCGCCGCAACTGCTGCGCCCCTACGGCTACTTTGGTTCGGTGGTGGCCGTGGCGCTGTTGTGTGCCGGCCTGGGGGCGCTTGGGCACAAAGGGTGGCTGCTGCTCTCAGCCATGGCCGTGGGCGGGTGTTTCACGCAGGTGCTCGGCCGGTTACGCTGTCTCGTCCAGGGTTGTTGCCATGGGCGACCGACCGAGGAATCCTGGGGCCTCCGCTATCGGCACGAGCGATCGCGGGTTGTCAGGCTGAGCCATCTTGGCGGCGTGCCGCTGCACCCGACCCAGGTCTACTCGGTGGTCTGGACGACGTTCACTGGTCTCGTGCTGATCCGGCTCTGGACGCTCGCGGCGCCGCTGTCACTCATCACGGGTAGCTACCTGGTTCTCGTGGGGCTCGGCCGCTTCGTCGAAGAGCACTACAGGGGTGAGCCACAAACGGCTTGGGTGGCCGGGCTGCGGCTCTATCAATGGCTCGCCATCGTGTTCGTGATTGTCGGCGCGGGACTCACGGCGCTAGGCGGAGCGCCTGCGCCGCGCCCGTCCGCGATCGGCGTTGACGCACTTCCAGCCCTTGCGATCGTGGCCGTCGTGACTTACGTGGCCTACGGCGTCGATTTCCCGGGAGCGAGCCGGCGGTTCTCCCGCCTCATCTGACAGGATGGCGCCCCCCAGCGGCCCAGCCCGGGGTCAGTAGCTGACCATCCGCTTGCCGCCCAACACCTGTCCCTTGTCTCCGACGATGACGGGACACACCGAGACCTCGCTAATCCGGCTATCGTCAGACGCTCAGGGACGCGGCGTAAACCCCACGCCCCAGAAGTTGACCCGCTCCTTCCGCGCGTGCTCGCCGTAGGCTCTCACCTTCTCCTCGGTGATGAAGTAGGTGGCATGGTGGCCGTACTCGCGCAAGACCCATCTTCTACACTTCGGCCGTGATTTGAAGCCCTGATTGACGAAAACGCGCCTGTGTTTGCCCATCTCATCGACTGGCGCGCAAAACGTAGTGG
>Ga0209638_1000028_pt1 | contig 96624 bp, 93 predicted proteins | sample BarGraNGADG00211_FD_184490 | JGI IMG/M metagenome (GOLD analysis project Ga0209638, IMG submission 184490) | Arctic peat soil microbial communities from Barrow, Alaska - Barrow Graham LP Ref core NGADG0002-211 (SPAdes) (version 2) | ecosystem: Environmental > Terrestrial > Soil > Wetlands > Peat... | reverse complement strand
GCCTGGAACGTCGTCCAGAGAAACGCGCCCGGGGCGATCAGCGCCATGGCGTTGATCGTCAGCCCGGTCATCGTCAGGGTCCTCTTCATTTCCGTCCCTGGCGAAGCGGCCATCGTGTCCTCCTGTTCGGGCACAGCGTGGCTTGTTTCGCCCGATCAATCGATGACTGGTGGCTGCCGTGCCTCCTGAAAGGATCGGCCACGGCGGGCCTGGAATCAGTGACCGGCAAGCATCGATTGCGCTGCGCTTTGGTTGTCTTGTGCTAGATGGAGAGTTGCGGGCGGGTTGCGAGATGAATGCGGGAACATGACGGAACGAACCCGCCCGCAACTGCAGCCGAGGCGGGTTCGTTCCGGAAGGTGGGTTGTTCGGACGTTGGGCCGGAGAGGTTCGAGTCGGTGCCGGAGGCGAAAGAGCGCGATCGCAGCCGCGCTCGGATATGCAATTAAAATACCGACCCGGGATTCGAGAGTCAGTCGTGACCAGGAGACATTTGGAGTGCGACTGAATCGACTTTGAGTTACATGCGCGGGCTAAAGATCGGCCATCTTGCAACGTCTACGTTCGGCGCCGCGGGCACGCTGCAGCGGACGCTCGAGCTATCCGCGGACCGCGCCCCGGTCGCAATGGCGGCGGTACCGGCCGGCTCCTCCCTGGCCACCGGAAACGAGCCGAACGTCGGCGCGACGGCGACGGGGCACCTCGCGGCGGAGATCTCCTCGAGCAAGCCGCCCTCGACCTCGACGCTGGTGGACTCGGTGAGTGCGATCGCGTCCGAGAAGCCCGTGCAGGGAGCCCTGGCGGTGGCGTTCGCGATCCTCCTCGGTTACTGGCTGCTGGTCCACGGGTTCGACCGTCGAGGGCGGCAGACCCGCTGATCTCATCTGCCGGCTCGCACCGTTGGGGGCCGTTCGGGGACAGGCCTGGAGGCGCTCGGCTCCCGTGGACTCGGCTGGCGACTCGGGTTGGGCCAGCGGTACGCCGGGACGGTCAGGCGGCCTGAACGTCGAAGATCGAGAGGAGCTCCTGGAATTGCGCTCGGACCGTGGCAGTTCTCTCTTCCCAGTGCTCGCGTGCGATACCGAAAGCCATGAGCGCCGCGTCGCCTTCGAGCTGCCGATCGGCCGAGTCAACGACGGTCGGGTAGCTCAGTTCGCGGACGAGGACGTCGGCCGTGGCGATGAGGGCGCCGAGCGAGCCGGGGCTGGGCGTGTGATGGTCCCACAGAACGCGGGCAATCACGGGCGGGAGATTCCATTCGTACGAGAAGACCGCGCCGACATCCTGGTGGGTCGTCCCGGATAGCTCGATCTCAATTTCGAGCTGCCCGGCGGCGTTTTGGGCGTCGTGGGCGTGTGGATCGAGGAGGTAGCCGGCGTATCGCTCGCCGACGTCGTCGAGCAGATAGACATGGCCGAGGTCGTGGAGGAGCCCGGCGGCAAAAGCCGTATCCGGATCCATCGACCGCGACATCTGGGCCAGCATCTTCGAGACGAGGGCGGACCGGACGGCGTCGCCGGTCAGGCGGGCCGCGGCAAGCGCTTCGCGCGAGCTGCGGTTGCCGGCCCGACGAGACACGATGAGCGATGTCAGCACCAGCTGCCGCAAGACGGTGTCGCCGAGAAGAGCGACGGCTCGCGAGAGTGTCGTCACTGGTTCTGCGGGCGCGTAGAAGGCCGAGTTGGCCATGCGCAGCACCCGCGCCGCCAGGGCCGGCGAACCGTCGATCAGCTTGGCGAGCTGGCGGGCGTTCGAGTCGCCTTGTCGGAGCTGTTGCTCCAGACGAAGCAGGCTGGCCGATGGGCTTGTAGCGTGGGCGTGCTGGACGATCTGGCGCGCCCGATCGAGAGTGGTGCTGGTCAAGACTTCCACAAGCTAGATGTCGGTAAGCGAAGCAGCGCCTTGAACTTGGGTTCGCCCCCATCGAGGCTACAGCGCCTACCTGCCATCGTAGAACGGGCTACAAGCCACCGTTGCGGGTCGGGCAATCCGCACCGCAGGGGGACGCTATCATTCGGCGACGCGAAGGGGTTCAGGAGTTCCAATGTCGCTGATCGAAACGACCGGCCTCAGCAAGCACTATGGCCAGGTCAAGGCACTCGATATGCTCGATCTCCGTGTGGAGCCGGGCATCATCGGTCTGGTCGGAGCCAACGGAGCCGGCAAAAGCACTCTGATCAAGATCCTGCTCGGTGTGATCGCGCCAACAAGCGGCACGGCCTCCGTTCTCGGCATGGACGTCCTCCGGGAGGGAGCGAGCATCCGTCGAGTGGTCGGGTACATGCCGGAGCACGATTGCCTTCCGCCCGATGTCGGTGCCACCGAGTTCGTCTCGCACATGGCGCGAATTTCGGGCCTGCCGCGCTCCGCCGCGCGCGAAAGGACGGCCGAAGTCCTTCGCCATGTGGGCCTGTACGAGGAGCGATACCGGCAGATCGGCGGCTACTCCACGGGCATGAAGCAACGCGTCAAGCTGGCGCAGGCGCTCGTCCACGATCCGAAGCTGCTCCTGCTCGACGAGCCGACCAACGGCCTGGATCCCGTCGGCCGCGACGAGATGCTCGACCTCATCAAGCGCACCGGCAACGACTTCGGGATCGCGGTCGTGGTCGCTTCGCACCTCCTGGGGGAAATCGAGCAGGTATGCAGTTACCTGCTGGCCGTGGATGCCGGCCGGCTGTTGAGGGCGGCGCCGATAACCACCTTCACCGCCCGCACGCCGGTCCTCGCGGTCGAGGTCGAGGAAGGCGCCGATCGACTCGCCGCCGCCCTGGCCGCGCGCGGCTTCAAGACGCGAGCGGAGGAGAGTTGCGTTCTCGTGGCTCTGGAGGACGAGGCTCTGTACGACGCCGTGCGCGACACCGTCGCGGATCTCGAGTTGCCGCTCATTCGAATAGAACAGGAGCGGCGCCGCCTCGAAGACCTGTTCCGGGATGCGGCGCCGGTAGCCGGGAGCGCGCAATGACTGCCCCAAACCGGGCCGTTGTTCCGGCCGGGAACATCTACGACCTCGGCTACCGCCACTACGAGGGCAAGCGCCACGGGCGCTGGTACGCAGCTTGGTCGCTCTACGTCGAGAGCATGCGGGGCGTTTGGGGCTTCGGGCGGCCTATGACGGCGAAGGCTGCGCCCTTCATCCTGCTCGGGCTCTATGCGTTCCCATCGCTCATCCAGATCGCTTTCTCGTCGGTGATTTCCCAGAGCGTCGCGGAGGGCCGGGCCACGGGCCTTTTCGCCTACGACAACTACTACGCCAGGATCAGCTTCTTCATCGTCTTGTTCTGCGTGGCGCAGGCTCCCGAGCTCGTCTGTCGTGATCAGCGCTATAACGTGCTGCCGCTGTACTTCACCCGCGCCCTGGGGCGGCTCGACTACGCCTTTGCCAGGCTCGCGGCGCTGGCCACGGCCCTGTTCATGGTTCTGGCACTTCCGATGATCGCCCTCTTCGTCGGCGACGTTCTGATGAAGCCCGATACCTTGCAGGCGATCGGCGACGAGTGGCCGAAGGCTTTACCGGCCATTCCGGCGTGCGCGCTCGCGGCCGTGAGCCTGGCCTCGATCTCGCTCGCGTTGTCGGCCTTTTCGCCGAGGCGGGCCTATTCCGCGATTGGGCTGATCGCCTACTTCCTGCTGATGGAGATCGTGCCCGTCGTCATCTATTCGGTCGGCAGGCAGGCCGATTGGACCTGGGCGGACAAGCTCGTGCTGCTCGCTCCCAACACCGCACTGGCCGCGGCCGCCGACTGGTTCTTCGGGGTCGGTCTCGTGACACAGGGCTCCGAGGGCTACCCACCCACGCTGGGCAGCGATGCCTACGTGGTGGCGGTCGTGGCGAGCATCGTCGTCTTCGCTGGGATCCTCCTGTTCCGGTACCGCAGGGTTCAGGCATGACCGCCCAGATCGCGCCAGATCCAGCTCCGGACGAGAACGCGGTGGCTCCGTCCTCGGGTTCGTCCGCGCCGGCCATCGAGCTCGTAAACGCCGCCCGCTGGTACGGCAACGTTGTCGCGGTCAACGATGTGAGCTTCAGCCTCGGCCCGGGCGTCACCGGACTGCTCGGCCCCAACGGAGCCGGCAAGACGACGTTGCTCCACATGCTGGCGGGCTTCCTGGCCCCGTCGGCGGGAACGGTCACGGTCCTGGGGCGCAGCCCGCACCGCGATCCTTCGGTCTACCGCCAGATCGGACTGGTGCCAGAGCGTGAGGCGGTTTACCCGTTCCTGACCGGCCTGGATTACGTCCGCTTCAACGCCCGACTTCAGGGCCTGCCAAATGCCGAGCTTGCCTCCCGGGACGCGATCCACCGTGTTGGCCTCGACGACGCCATGGACCGCCCGATAGGCACGTACTCCAAGGGCATGCGCCAGCGGGCCAAGGTAGCCGGCGCTCTCGTGCATGACCCGCAGGTTCTGCTGCTGGACGAGCCATTCAACGGCATGGACCCGCGCCAGCGGCTGGCCATGATGGATCTGCTGGGCCAGATGGCGGCCGCGGGGCGCACGATCTTGTTCTCTTCGCACATCCTCGAAGAGGTCGAGCGAGTCGGGACGGAGATCCTGGTCATGGTCGCCGGGCGATTGGCCGCTTCGGGCGACTACCGGGCGATCCGCGCCCTCATGACCGATCGACCTCACACGATCACGATCCGCTCCAGCGACGACCGGCGCCTCGCGACCGCGCTGATGGCCGATCCGGCGGTCTTCGCGGTGGAGCTGGAGAAGGACATGCTTTCGGTTCGGACCGACCACCTATCGACATTCCGACGCCTGATAGCGGGCGCGAGCCGATCGGCGGACGTGCGGTTGTTCGAGGTCGTTTCCACCGACGAATCCCTCGAGAGCGTGTTCGACTACCTGGTGCGGCGATGATGCTGACGAGGTCCGTCGTGGCCGTGCCTCTGGTCATCCAGGTGACGCTCCGACAGCTGCTCGGCAGGCGGCGGACGATCCTGCTGCTGCTCCTGGCCGCGGTCCCGGTCCTGCTCTCCATCGTCTTCTGGGCTGCGGGCCATGCCTCCGTCCACGACTTCGCCGTCGGCGTGCTCGACGCGGTCGGAGTCACGCTGCTGCTGCCCATAGTCGCCGTCCTGTTCGGCACCGCCGCCTTCGGCGCGGAGATCGAGGACGGCACGGTTGTCTACCTGCTGGCCAAGCCGATCTCCCGCTGGGCGATCGTGCTCGCGAAGCTCGTCGGCGCGGCGGGCATGACGGCCTTCCTGACCGTGGCCTCGGTCCTCGTGTCCGGCGCGATCGTCCTGGCTCCCCTTGGCGAGGACGGAGCCGCGGCCACGCGAGCCTTCGTGGCGGCCATGATCGTCGGCTCGATCTGCTATGTCTCGGTATTCCTGGTTATCAGCCTGTTTACGCGCCGCGCCCTGCTGATCGGCCTCGTCTACGTCCTGGTCTGGGAGGGAGCGCTGTCGAACCTGCTGCCCGGCATCGCGAACCTGTCGATCCGCCAGTACTCGGTCGGCGTCGCGAACGCGTTCTGGCAGATGAGGCCGGAAGAGGCCCGACTCTCGCCCAGCACGGCGCTGCCGCTGGCGGTGGTCGTGGTCGTCGTCGCGCTCGTCATCGCGACCTGGCGGTTGATGCGTTTCGAGTTGCCCGGCGGCAGCGACTGACCCGGCCCGCCGCCGCGCCGGCCCGACCCCTTCGTCGTACCTGCCCGAATCCAGGAACGCAGTCCCGACCGATATCCCGATCCGCGGCCTGAGGTGTGCGTCCGGAGATGCACGTACGACATTGTGGCGCCGCCCGCCCCGCCAGACCCCGCCCGACCCCGCCAACCTGCCACGCCGCGCAGGCTTCGGCCGCTACTCCTCGGCGACGGGGAGAGCCAGGATGTTGAAGCCGCCATCGACGTAGATGACCTCGCCGGTCGTCTGGCCCGAGAGCGGACTCGCCAGGTAGACGGCCGTGCCGGCCACGTCTTCGATCGTGATGTGCGAGCGCAGCGGCGCCACTTCCGCGAACGCGCCGTACATCAGCTTGAAACCGGCGATTCCGTGCGCGGATAGCGTCCGGACCGGCCCGGCGCTGATGGCGTTGACGCGGATGCCCGACGGTCCGAGGTCGGCAGCGAGGTACCGAGTCGAGGCTTCGAGGGCGGCCTTGGCCACGCCCATGATGTTGTAGTGCGGCACGACCTTCTCGGCGCCGTAGTAGGTCATGGTCATGATCGAGGAGCCGGGCTTCATATACTTCCGGGCCTCGCGGGCCATCGCGATGAGCGAGTAGACGCTAATGTCGAAGGCCGTGTGGAAGCCGTCCCGGCTTGTCGACGAGAAGTTGCCGGCGAGGTCTTCCTTCTCGGCGTAGGCGACGGCATGGACGAGGATGTCGAGGTCGCCTTCCCGCGCGTGCCAGCGCTCGAAGACTTTCCGGATTTCGTCGTCGTCGCGAACGTCGCAGGCCTCGACGAAAGTCGAACCGATCGACGACGCCAGGGGCCGGACCCGCCGCTTGATCAGCGAGGCCATCGAGCTGAACCCGACGCTCGCGCCCTGGTCGTACAGCGCCTCCGCGATCCCCCAGGCGATCGAATGGTCGTTTGCGACGCCGAACACGAGCGCCTTCTTGCCCTTGAGCAGGCCTTCGCGGTCGCAATCGTCGGCGGGCCTCGATAGCCGGCGGCTTACTCGCGGCTTGGCTGCCGACACCGCGACCGGAACTTCGACGGCGGCAGCCGCCGACCTGGCCGCGCGGGCGACGCTTTCGGGGTCCGAGGTGGGTCGTGGCGCGGCAGGCTCGGGTCGGGCCGCATCGAGCGGCTCGGCAGCGGCGGCCGCGGGTCGTTTCGTCAGCTTCATTTGTTCGCTCCTCGGCTGTCCAAACCCCGTGGCACCTCGAACGTTACTCGCGTCAGAGAAACTGCCCGCGCGGCCGGGACGGCGGCCTCAAGGCTGGAGCCGAGAATAACCCTTAGGCGTGCGCTACACAATCGGGCGGCGCGGCGTTGCAGCCGCTGGTGGACTCGACCGCGAAGCGCGGCATAATCCAGAACGGGAGGAACCGATGCGCAGAGTGGGGCTACCGAGGCGCAGACGACCGAGAAGGGCCGACATCGCGGCGACGGCCGTGGTCGTGCTCTTCGTCTGCTCGATCGTCGTAATCGCTGTCGGCACGTTCGTTGCCCACGACCTGCGCCCGACCGGTTCGATGTTCGGGATCCCCGGCAGGTTGAGATTCCCGCTGTGCGGCCGGTCGTACTTGCTCAGCAATCTGCCCAGCATCCACATCGACAGCCCGATCCCGTCCGACGCGAGGACGACGATCCTCGAGCCGACGGTCGGCAACGTCCCGCTGCTGGCTCTGCTGACCACTTGCCCCAGATTCGACGGCCTATCCCCGACGGTCATCGGGCTGCACGTGGGTGGGGACGAGTATGCTGTCTATTCGCTCGAGGGCGGCCCGTAAGCGTGGGCGCGAGAATCGGCGGTCGGGCGATGCCCGGAGGGCGCCAAAAGGGGAGTGGCGCCGGCTATCCCAATAGCGCGGAGATCGCGTCGAGCGGAACCGAGTTGGAGGCCACGACCGTCTCCGCAGCGCCGCGGAGCCGGGGCGCGATCGAGGCGATGTAGGCGCGGGCGATCGACTTCTTCGACTCAAGGGCGTTGGTGTCGCGCAGGAGCAGCCAGGAGCAGACCAGCCAGACGGCCTGGTCGACCAGATCGCAGGCGTAGTAGTCGACCCGGTCGCGCTCGGGCTGGGCCTTCAGGGCGTCGACCGCCCGCTGGTAGACGCCCGTCAGCTCGACCAGCGTTGCCTTCTCGGCGGCCATGTCTTCGGGGTATTCCGCCGCGGCCCACGCGGCGAGGAGCGGATCCAGAGAGCGGTTGAGCAGCTTGCCGATAGCCGCGACAACCTGCAGCTGGCTCGTGCCTTCGTAGATGTTGGTGATGCGGACGTCTCGGAACAGCCGCTCGATGTTGAACTCGCGCATGTAGCCCACTCCGCCGTGGACCTGCATCGATTGGTAGCAGACGCGGTTTCCCATCTCGGTGGAGCAGTACTTAACCATCGGAGTCAGCGTCTCGGCCACGGTCTGGCACTGCTTGAGCCGCGCGCGATGGGCCGGGTCGACGTCCGAACCGCCCTCTCCGACCGCCTTTTCGTAGACCTTCCACAGGTCCACCCAGGTGGCTGTCTCGGCCAGCAGGGCGCGCGTGGCTTCCAGGTCGACTCGCATCGACAGCAGCAGCCGGCCCACGGCCGGCAGGACGCGGATCGGCTTGCCGAACTGGATGCGCTCGCGAGAGTAGTCGTCGGCTTCACGGTAGGCCGCCTCGGCGATGCCGAGCGCCTGAGCCGCAACCGCCAGCCGGGCCCCGTTCATGAGGTTCATGGAGTAGCGCATGAGCCCGAAGCGGCGCTTGCCGAGCAGAATGGCCGGGGTGTCGTTGTACTGGATCTCGCATGTCGGCGAGGAGTGGATGCCCATCTTGTTTTCGATGCGGCGGATCTTGACGGTCTCGTCCTTCTCCACCACAAACATCGACAGGCCGCGGGCGTCGGTGGAGCCGGCTTCGCTGCGGGCCAGGACGACCGAGATGTCGGCCAGACCGTTGGTGATGAAGCGCTTGACGCCGTTGAGGTGCCACTGACCTGTGGCCTCGTCGAGCGTGGCGCGCGTGGCGACGGCGCCCAGGTCGGAGCCGGCATCGGCCTCGGTAAGGACCATCGCGCCGGAAACCTCGCCGCGAGCGAAGCGCGGCAGAACTCGGTTCTTGGTCTCGGTGTCGCCGTATTCCTCGATGCAGGAAGCGATCTCCTGTAGGCCGTAGACCGTCATGAGGCCGCTCTCGGCGCGGGCTACGATCTCGACCATCATCGAATAGACGGACTCGGGCAGGTTCAAGCCGCCGTACTCGCGCGGCAGCATCGCCCCGAATAGCTCGGCCTGCTTGAGCGCTTCGATGGCGTCCTGGGTGGCCGCGGCATAAGTGACCACGCCGTCGGAGAACTGGGCGCCTTCCTCGTCGGCCTCGCCGGCGCGGGGAGCGACTCGCGTCGCGGCCACGTCGCCGAGGACCTCTAGCGTGATTGCGTAGTTGTCCTTGGCGTCGGCATAGTTGCGCGGCGCCGACGGATAGATCGCGGCCTCCGAGTAGCCCTTTTCCTTCAGTTCGACGGCCTCGTGCAGGTCGATCTGCGCCAGCCGGAACTGCAGGTCCGGGTTGTCGAGGAAGAAGTTCTCGGTGGTCATGCCTCGTCTCGCTGTTCCGTGGAGCGCTCGCGCAGGGTCTTGATGATCATGGGGAGCACCTCTCCGACGTCGCCCACAATGCGGTAGTGAGCGATCTGGAACATCGGTGCGTTGGGGTCGGTGTTGATGGCGATGATCTTGCTCGACTGGTCCATGCCGGCGCGGTGCTGGATCGCTCCGGAGATGCCGGCCGCGATGTAGAGCCTCGGCCGAACCGTCGTGCCGGTCTGGCCGACCTGGTGCTCGCGCCCGATCAGCCCGGCGTCCACAGCGGCTCGCGAGGCGCCGACCTCTCCGCCGAGCAGGTTGGCGAGGTCTTGCAGGAGGGCGAACTCTTCCTCGGTTGCGACCCCGGCGCCTCCGGCCACGACGACCGGGGCGTCCTTGAGCTGGACCGTCGACTTGCGGACCTGGCGGCTGAGGACCTCCAGCGCGAAGTCGCCGGGCTCGAACTCGGGCGTGATCGGCTCGACTACGCCCTTGCGGGTGGCGTCCGCGGCAGGCATGCGCATCACGCCCTCGCGCACCGTGGCCATCTGCGGCCGCGTGTGCGGGTTGACGATCGTGGCGATCAGGTTGCCACCGAACGCGGGCCGGATCTGGTAGAGCAGGTTGGGGTAGACCTTGTTCTCTTTCTTGACGAGGTAATCCGCGACCTGCAGGTCCGTACAGTCCGCGGTCAGGCCGCAGCGCAGGGCGCTCGCGACGCGGGGGGCGAAGTCGCGGCCGTTGGGAGTGCCGCCGATGAGGAACATGTCGGGGTGGCGGCGTCCGATCTCATTTATGGCGACGCGGGCATACGGGAGCGTGCGATAGTCCGCCAATTCCTCGTCGTCCGCGAGCAGGACGCGGTCGGCGCCGTGCCGGATCACGTCGTCGGCGAGGGGTGCGATGTCATGGCCGCATAGCAGGCCCACTACCTCGTAGCCGAGCGGGTCGGCCAGCTCGCGGGCCTTGCCGGTCAGCTCGAGGCTGACGTCGGCGATCTTGCCGTCGGTCTGCTCGATGAATACCCAGATGCTGTTTTGTGCAGGCATGTCGTCCCTCTACCCGACGATGTATTCGTGGACGAGTTCCTGCACCATCGCCTCGATCCCTTCGAGGGTGGCCGGAACCATCTTGCTCTCGGTGCTCTCCAGGACCACGAAGTTGACCTTGTGGACCTGCGTCGGCGAACCGGCGAGCCCGATGCTTCCCTCCGTGGCGCCGATGTCCTCGGCCGTCCAGACGGGGATCTTCAAGCCGCGCTCGGTCAGGTATGCGTCGAGGTCTTCGTCCGACTCGAACTCGGGCCAGCGGACCCGCAGGGCGGCGTACTCGTTGGGCGTGGCGGCGAGCTTGAGCTCGATGCGGCGTCGAACCGAGTCGGGCCGCGGCGTGTTGGCGGAGCCGACGACTGTCAGCAGGCAGGGCAGCTTGCAGCGCACGATCTCCGAGCCGGAGTCGAGGGCGCGCTCGACCACGATCGAGCCGTCCGCGATCTCGACGATCGTCTCGGCGTAGGTGATCTGCGGGATGCCGAGCTTTTCGGCCGTCTGCGGGCCGACCTGGGCGGTGTCGCCGTCGATGGCCTGGCGTCCGCACAGGACGAGATCGAACTGGCCGACCTTCTCGATCGCGCACTTCAGAACGTAGGACGTGGCCAGCGTGTCGGCGCCCGCGAACTTGCGGTCGGTCAGCAGGACGACCTTGTCGGCGCCGCGGAACAGCGAGTCGCGCAGGATGTTGGCGGCCTTGGGCGGCCCCATGGTGATGACCGTGACGGTGCCGCCGTGGCGCTCGCGGACCTGCAGCGCCATTTCGAGGGCGTTGAGATCCTCGGGGTTGAAGATGGCCGGCAGCGCGTTCCGATTCATGGTGCCGTCTTTGGTCATCACGTCGCCGGTGATGTTGTGCGTGTCGGGCACCTGCTTGACGAGCACCACCGAGTGAATGGGTCTCGAGTCGGTCATCCTGCTCTCCGGAAGCAGCCCGACCGGGATCGGGCTGGGAATTACGTGGGGCTGCCCCGGGCTCGGATCGCCTCCCGGGTGGGCGCGGCGCCCGCCGGCGTGACTACCGGCGCGGGGTCCGGCGCAGACTATACCCTGACGCGAGGGCGGCTCGCGTGGCACGCGGACGCGCGGAGCGGCGCGAGCCGAGCGTGGCGGCGGGAGGGGGCCCAGCACGGCGGTCGCGGCGGGCCCGCACCTGACGTGTAGTCGCCACGTGACTGCTATACGTTGCCAGGAGCCGCCACCTGCCGCCCAGTCGTCCGGTGACTGCTATCCAGATCGGAGGCCTGCCGGCCAAGCTCAGGAGTTCGTCGGCGTCCACAACCACGCTCGGGTCGGCGTGTGGCAAGCCCTGAACGGGCTCCGGCCGGCCGGCCGGCGTCTATAACAGTCGCCCGGCGCATAAATACGAGGGGATGGAGACCGTAGTCGCGTCACGATGGTTATGCGAGGATGCGTTCATGACGACCGCCGCGATGCCCGACCACGACCTCGGACGAGCTCTCGCCGGGGTGCGGGCGTTGCTGCTGGACCTGGACGGGGTCCTCGTCCTGAGGGGCGCCCCCATTCCCGGCGCCGCCGAGTCTCTGGCAACTTTGGAGGCACGTGGGGTCCCGTTCATCGTCGGGACGAACAGTTCGCTCTTCAGCCGCGCGACGCTCTCGAGCGACCTGCGCCGGGCGGGTCTTTCGGTGGCCCCAGAGCGAATCGTCAGCGCCGCGTCTGCGGCGGCCGGCTACTGCCGCCGCCATTTCCCCGACAAGCCGCTGTATGTGCTGGGCGCCCCGGACGGGCTGGCCGAGTTCGCAGGGCTGCGGCTGCTCTCGCACCTGGAGGCCGCCGGACCGGACGCAGCCGCAGTCGCCGTGGTAATCGGAGACGCAGCCGAGGAGTTCACGCCCGCGAACATGCAATCGGCCTTCGCGCTGCTCAAGAGCGGCGCTCGCTTCGTGGCCATGCACAAGAACCGCTGGTGGCTCACGCCGGCCGGGGCGATGCTCGATGCCGGCGCTTACGTCTCGGGCCTGGAATACGGCGCGCAACGGCGGGCGCTCGTGACCGGCAAGCCCTCGCGCGCGTTCTTCGCCGAAGGGCTGCGCCTGCTGGCCGCCCAGCTCGGACGGCGCCTCTCCCCGGGAGAAGTGGCGATGGTCGGCGACGACCTCTGGAACGACATCCGCGGTGCGCAGCGGGCCGGGTTGCGCGGCGTCTTCGTGCGCTCGGGCAAGCATGGGGACTCCGAGCTGGCCCGCCTGGCTACCGAGCGAGGCGGTCGGGCGCCGGACGCGGTCGCTCTGTCGATAGCCGAGGTCGTGGCCGCGCTGGTCGGGTGACGCCCTGGCGGCCACACCCAATCCGCCACGCGTGGGACTGGCACAATACGGCGGGCATGGCGACTGGAGCTAACGGAACGAACAGCGGCAGCGGCGATAGGTAAGGGGTATGAATTGACCGCCGCCTTACGGCCTCGGTATTGGGCCGATGTCATCGGGTCGGTATTCGACCAGTCCGGGCCGGCCAACCGGCAGCTCAGGCGTGGCCTGGCGGCTCTTCTGGTCTTCGTTATGATCACGTCCTTGCCCCAGTACCTGGCCTGGATGCCCGGCACCGATCTGGAGATCCCGCTCCAGGCGGCCAGCCGGTGGGCGACCGGCGGTCAGCCGTACGTGGCGTCGAGCTTCGCACTGCTCTCGGGCACAGGTTTGCCGTTCTTGTACCCGCCCTGGCTTCTACCTCTGTTGGTGCCGTTTACCTACCTGCCACGTCCGCTCATCCTCGGGGCGTGGCTGATCCTCGTAGCGGGCGCTTCGATCTGGACCTGCCGCCGACTGGCCGTGCCCTGGCGAATGGTGCCGCTGGTGCTGCTTTGGCCGCCGTTCATGGAAGGGCTTGTAGCAGGCAACGTCCAGCTGCTCCAGCTGGCGGCTTTCACGGCGCTCTTCTTCCTGCCGGGTCGGAACTGGGAGCCGCGGCCACGCCGATTGGGTACCCGGGACCGAGACGCTGACAGAAGGTCACCGACCCTGGGCCGCGACGTCTGGGACGGTTTCCTGGCTGCGGGCGTCGGCGCTTTGAAGTACACCCAGCTCTTGCCGCTCGCCTGGCTGCTTCGACCGCGGCCCCGGTCGGCGATCCTGGGAGCGATTGGTCTGGCGATCATCGTCGTTGTCATGCTGCCGTTCACCGGGATTGGCGTTTACGGCGACTGGCTCGATCAGCTCGGCCGTGCCGCGGACCCGACCTGGGCGCCGGCCGGCGGGCCGCTGGCATTCCTGATCGGTCGCCCTCTGGCAACCGCGGCAGCGGTGTTTGCGGTCGGAGCGATGTTCTTCGTTCGCGGTCGAGACACCGCCGCGTGGGTCGGGATCGCGCTCATCGTTGCCGCGCCGAGCGTCCACGGATACGGAATGCTCTTCCTGCTCCCCGCCCTGCTCGTCCTTCGTCGCGACCTGGCGATCTTCCTCGCGATCCTCATCGCCCGCTACAGCCTCTACAACTGGTGGTTCTCGATCGCGGTGGCAGCCGTCGCGCTCGCTGCTTCGAACTGGATCCCGGCGTTGCGGGCCAAAGCCCAATCCGCCGACGAGATCGAGAGCGCCGCCTCTGGCGAGGCCGCGACCGCAGCCGTCGGGACGGCCGCGGCATCCTGATCGGCCATCTCCCATACTCGGCGTCCCCGATTTCGCCTCCGATCGAGGCGGCGGTAGACTAGTTCCACTGCGGCTGCGTTCTGCCACGGGCCAGCGGCTCGGAGGCGGCGCAGCAGAATCCATGTGCTCCGCACCAGGAGAGCGTTCGGATGACCGCCCCGTCTGAGCCCCGGCTCAAGATCACCTACGCCACCCTCCGCAACGATAACGACCAGTTGCACGCTTCGTTCGACTCGGGCTTGCAGATCGCCAGGGGCGAGCTCGGCCAGACCCACGGCGTCTTCATCGACGGCGAATGGCGGCCAGCCAAGGAGACGTTCGAGAAGCACTCGCCGATCGACGGCTCTCTCGTCGGCCACTTCGCGAAGGGAACGCGCGCCGACGTTCGAGAAGCGATAGCCGCAGCCCGCGCCGCCGCTCCCGGCTGGGCCGGCACGCCCTGGCCCGAGCGAGTGGCGATCATGCGCCGGATGGCAGACCTGATCAGCGAGCGCCAGATGGAGCTGGCGGCGCTGATGGGCATCGAAGTCGGCAAGAACCGGCTCGAGTCTCTCGGCGACGTCGAGGAGACCGCGGACCTGATCCGCTACTACTGCGACCAGTTCGATGTCAACGAGGGCTTCGAGCGGACGATGGGGAACCTCGGCGACACGACGGTCCATACGCGCTCTGTGCTCAAGCCCCACGGCGTTTGGGCCGTGATAAGCCCGTTCAACTTCCCGATGGCGCTGTCCGGCGGTCCCTCCGGCGGTGCGCTCGTAGCAGGCAACACGGTCGTCTACAAGCCGTCGAGCGACTCGCCGCTGTGCGGGGTCAAGCTGGCCGAGATCGCCGATCTTGCCGGACTGCCGCGTGGCGTCTTCAACATGGTCAGCGGACCGGGCGAGGTGGTCGGCGCCGAGCTGCAGGAGAACGAGGGCGTCGACGGGCTCCTTTTCACCGGGTCGTACGAGGTCGGGTTCAACCACGTCTTCAAGCAATTCAGCCGCCGCTACCCCAAGCCCGTGATCGTCGAGATGGGCGGCAAGAACCCAGCGATCATCAGCGCCAGGGCTGACCTCGAGGAGGCGGCCGAAGGCGTGATGCGCTCGGCTTTCGGCTTCGGCGGCCAGAAATGCTCGGCCTGTAGCCGCGTCTATGTCCAGGCGCCGGCCTACAAGGATTTCCTCGATCTTCTGTGCGCCAAGACGAAAGCCATCGCCATCGGCGATCCCACCAGCCGCAAGGTATGGCTCGGACCGCTGGTCAATGCCGGGGCAGTCGCCAAGTACGACCAGGCCGTGGAGGAGGCCAAGCGCGACGGCCGCATCGTGTGCGGCGGCGAGCGGCTGACCGGCGCGGCCTTCGGGAGCGACTTCTATGTGACCCCCACGATCGTTGCCGACCTGCCTGCCGACCACCACATCTGGCGCGACGAGCTTTTCGTGCCTCTCGTCGCGGTCGCCTCCGTCGGTTCGCTGGAAGAGGCGTTCAAGCTGGCCAACGACAGCATCTACGGACTCACTGCCGGGTTCTACAGCCAGGATCGCGAAGAGATCGACTGCTTCGAGCAGGCCATCGAGGCGGGCGTCATCTACATCAACCGGAGAGCCGGCGCGACCACAGGTGCGTGGCCGGGCACCCAGCCCTTCGGCGGCTGGAAAGGTTCCGGCACCACGGGCCGCGCCTCAGGTGGCCTCCACTATGTCCAGCAGTTCATGCGGGAGCAGTCGCAGACGCTCGTCGACTGACGCGGGCGCCGCTCGGCTATACTGGCAAAGTATCCAGGCTGCATAAAGGCTATCCGTCATTGCGGCAGATGCGCCCCTCCGCGGCCCGCCCAAATCCCGTCGAGGTGCGCCGTGACTCAGGCTCCGGACAAGCTCGTCCAGGCCCCCGCCGTTCCTCACATCGTTACCGAGCTGCCCGGCCCGAAGGCCCGTGTCCACCTCGAATTCGATCGCCAGTGGACGTCGCCCAGTGTCCCGCGGGCATACCCCATGGTGCCGGTCCGTGGCTCGGGCTGCACGATCGAGGACATCGACGGCAACCTCTTCCTCGACTTCAACGCCGGCATCGCCGTGACCTCGACCGGCCACTGCCACCCGGACGTGGTTCGCGCGATCCAGGACCAGGCCGCCAGGCTCATCCACTACAGCGCCGACTTCTACCTTCCGGTTTACGCCGAGACGTGCGCCGAGCTGGCTCGCATCGCTCCCATGAAAGAGAAGTGCAGGGTCTTCCTGAGCAACTCCGGGACCGAGGCGGTCGAGGGGGCGATCAAGCTCGCCCGATACACCACCAAGCGCCAGTATCTCGTCGCGTTCCTCGGCGCGTTCCACGGCCGAACCTACGGCTCCGTCTCACTCACTGCTTCCAAGGCGAAGTACCACGCCGGCTTCGGCCCAATGCTTCCCGGCATCTTCCACGCTCCCTTCGGCCACGTCGCGGACCTCGAGTGGTTCGACAAAGTGCTCTTCGACCGCCTCGTGCCACCGACCGAGGTGGCGGCGATCGTCGTCGAGCCGATCCAGGGCGAAGGCGGCTACATCGTCCCCGAAGACGGCTTCATGCAGGGTCTGCGCGCGATCTGCGACCAGCACGGCATCCTGCTGATCGCCGACGAGGTCCAGGCGGGCGCCGGCCGCACCGGCAAGATGTGGTCGATCCAGAATTGGGACGTGGAGCCGGACATCGTCGTCACCGCCAAGGGCATCGCCAGCGGCATGCCTCTGAGCGCATTCATCGCTCGCGACTCGCTCATGACCCAGTGGGGCCCCGGCTCCCACGGCACGACGTATGGCGGCAACCCTCTCGCCTGTGCGGCCTCGCTGGAAACCATCAAGCTGCTCGAAGGCGGCCTGATGGAGAACGCGACGGCTCGGGGCGAGCAGCTCATGACCGGCCTGCGAGCTCTTCAGGCGCTGTTCCCGTCGCTCATTCGCGACGTCCGTGGCATCGGCCTGATGGTCGGCGTGGAGTTTGACACGCACGAGCACGCCGCCGCCGCCGAGTGGGCGAGCTTCCAGCGCGGGCTGCTTGTCCTGGAGGCCGGCCACACGGTCCTCAGGGTGTCGCCGCCGCTGGTCCTGACCGAAGCCGAAGCCGAAGTCGGTCTGGAAGTCTTCGCCGCCGCACTCGCCGAGGTTGCGGCCACGGTCTAGCTCGACAGGAGGGCGTGGACTCGTGCCACAGGTGAGCGCCGATGAGTAAGGTCACGTCGATGCGCGAGGCCGTCGCCGGCCTCGTCCACGACGGGGACGTGGTCGCCATCGAAGGCTTCACCCACCTGATCTGCTTCGCGGCCGGCCACGAGATCATCCGGCAGCGCAAGCGCGACCTCACGCTGGCCCGCCTCACTCCCGACCTGATCTACGACCAGATGGTCGCGGCCGGCACGGCTCGCAAGCTCGTCTTCAGCTGGCTCGGCAATCCGGGCGTAGGCGGCCTTCACGCCATCCGCCGCCGCGTGGAAGCGGCTGCGGGCGCCGCGCCCGCAGGGGATGCCGACCCGGCACCGCTCGAACTCGAGGAATACAGCCATTTCGGCATGGTCGGCCGGTATACGGCCGGCGCCTCGAACCTGCCCTTCTTCCCGCTGCGCTCCTACTTCGAGACGGATCTTCCGAAGGTGAACCCGCTCATCCGGCCGATCCGTTCGCCGTTCGGCGACGAGACGGTCTACGCGGTTCCGCCCCTGCGGCCGGATGTCACGGTCGTCCATGCCCAGCGTGCCGACGCCGAGGGCAATACCCAGATGTGGGGCCTGCTCGGCTGCCAGAAGGAAGCCGCCTTTGCCGCCGAGCGTGTGATCGTCGTCGTGGAGGAGCTCTGTCCGGAGGCCGTCATTCGGGCAGATCCGAACCGAACCGTGATCCCCGGCCTGATCGTGGACGCGGTCGTCGTCGAGCCGTTCGGGGCGCATCCGTCATACGTCCAGGGCGCCTACGACCGCGACAACCGCTTCTACCGCGACTGGGACGCGATAAGCCGCGACGCCGAGACCACCCAAGCCTGGCTCGACGAATGGGTTTACGGCGTGAGCGGTAGAGCCGAGTACGTCGAGAAGCTCGGCGCCGAGCGGATTGCGAGCCTGCTGCCTTCGGGCGCGGCGCCTTCCGGCTCCGTCGACTACGGGGTATATCGATGAGCGAGTCGCCACGCGAGGCCGCCCCGCCGTCCGCCGAGACGCCGACGTTCTCCAAGTCCGAGATGATGATCGTGGCCGCCGCGCGCGAGCTGGCTGGCCAGCGGGTCTGCTTCGTGGGCGTGGGCCTGCCGAACATCGCCGTCAACCTGGCGCGGCGCACCGTTGCGCCGTCTCTGGAGCTGGTCTACGAGTCGGGCGCGTTCGGCTCGAAGCCGGCCCGGCTGCCGCTCTCGATCGGCGACCCGACGATCGTCACCGGCGCCACAGCCGCCGTTTCGATGTTCGAGCTGTTCAGCTTCTACCTCCAGGGCGGACTGGTGGACGTCGGCTTCCTCGGCGCCGCCCAGGTCGATCGCTTCGGCAACCTCAACAGCACCGTGATCGGCGACTACGAGCACCCCAAGACGCGCCTCCCCGGATCCGGCGGGGCCTGCGAGATCGCCATCAACGCCCGTCAGGTCTTCGTGATCATGCGCCAGTCGAAGCGCTCGTTCGTGGATCGGATCGACTTCCGGACTTCGCCCGGCAACCTGGGCGGAGCCGAAGCTGCGGCTCGCATCCGCCGCGAGCAGGGCTGGCTCGGGCGCGGGCCGTCGGTCGTGGTGACGGACCTGGGCATCTACCACTTCGACGACTCCGGGGAGATGCGCCTCGACTCGATCCACCCCGGCGCGACCCTCGAGCAGGTCCGCGCGACGATGGGCTGGGAGCCCCGGGTGGCCGAGCCGCTGGTGACGACACCGGCGCCTACGCCCGAAGAGCTGCGCCTCATCCGCGACGAGCTGGATCCCGAGGGCGCTTACACGAAATAGGGAGTGGTGGCGCCAGGCGTCTAGCGCTTCGCGGCCTCGGTCTTGCCGCGTACCACCATGACCGGGCAGTGGGCGTGGCGAACGACATAGTCCGAGACGCTGCCGATCAGGAAGCGGGTCACGCCGCTGCGGCCGTGCGAACCTACCACGATGAGGTCGGCGGACTCGGAGTCCGCGGCGGCAACGATGGCGTCGCCCGCGTCGCCCTCCCAGACGAGGAAAGTGGCGTCGGCGCCGGCGGCGCGCGCCTTCTGGACGATCGCCTGCGCGTTCGCCGCCAGGACGTCGCGAGTCTCGGAGGCGTGACCGTCTCGTGTCGACGCCTCGGACGGTTGGCGGGCCGAGGCAACAACACTCACGACGAGCAGTCGCGCGCCGACCTGGGTGGCGAGGTCGATCGCCTGTTCGCTGGCAGGCTCGGACGCGCGCGAGCCGTCGGTCGCGAGCAGAATGGTTTCGTAGCGAGGGGTCACGGTCTCATCCAGCCATGGGCCGGCTCCTTGCCGACGTCCGTGTCGGCAAGGGTGGGCGCGAGCCCCGGTAGCGCCAAGGGACCTCCGGCCCGTTCACGTGTGCCGTAGGTACCCGGGCCCCAATCCTGCTGACAAGGCATCCGGTCGTTTCGCACGCCACCGTTCGGAGGCGGCGAGCGGCGGCCGATGCGGCGGCCTGTTACGCTCGCGACGATGACTATCCCTCACTCGGCCTCGGATGTGCGCTTGGACCCGGCTGGTCTGAGCGGCCTCCGCGAGGTGGAGGCCGCTCTGGAGGCCTGGGACGCGGATCCCAACATCGCCAGTCACGGGCGACTCTCGTCCGCCATCGGGCGCGTGGTCGAGGGAATCGGCCTGCTCGGTTGCCGTCTGCGGATCTACGCCGCCCCACTCGCCGAGGTGGAAGTCGCCACCGGCAGTCTGGCCCACGAGCCTGCCGCCACGGCCGCGCTCCACAGCTACGACCTTCGATCCGGCGACCGCTCCCTCGGGACGCTCGGGTTGGACGCGCCGGTCTCGCTGGGTCGCGCCGCCGTCGACGACATGGCACGAGGCTTTGAGATGGTGGTCGACGGGGCGTGGTCTTCGGCGCGTGCGAGTCAGGCCACGAGCGAGCTCGCCGCACTCGACGCCGCCACCCGAGGCATCGCCGGCGTCCTGGACCTCGACAGGGTCCTCCAGCTGATCACCGATCGCGTGCGGGAGCTGGCTCGGGCCCAGTACGCCGCGCTGGGGATCGTCGACCAGGAAGGCGGCATCGAACGCTTCATCACCAGCGGCGTGGGCCGGGCCGAGAGGGAGCGGATCGGGGCGCTGCCCCACGGCCATGGCCTGCTCGGGGTGATCGTGCGGGAGAGCCGCCCGCTTCGAATCCCCGACCTAGCCACCGATCCGCGCCGCTATGGCTTCCCGCCCAACCACCCGCCGATGCATTCCCTGCTCGGAGTTCCGATCACGGCCAAAGGTCGTTCCATCGGCCGGTTGTACCTGACGAACAAGCAACCCATCGGGGAGTTCAGCGAGGACGACGAGCGTCTCGTCGAGATGTTCGCGCTGCATGCCGGCATCGCCATCGACAATGCCCGGCTGTACGAACAGGTCCAGCGGCTGGCGATCGTGGAGGAACGCGAAAGGATCGGGCGCGACCTGCACGACGGCATCATCCAGAGCATCTACGCGGTCGGCCTGTCCCTCGAGGACGTGCCGGACCTCATGGAAGACGAGCCGGACGTTGCCAAGGCGCGAGTCGAGCGGGCGATCGACTCGCTCGACCAGTCGATCCGCGACATACGGAACTTCATCTTCGGCCTCCGCCCGGAGCTGCTCGAGCAGGCCGGCCTGATCGGTGGCCTCGCCGCGCTGGCCGACGAGTTCCGCGTCAACAGCATGGTCGACGTCGACCTCGACACGGCGGACGCCTCCGACGTCGAGCTCCCGCTCGAGCTGGTCAGCCAGCTTCTGTCGATCGCGCGTGAAGCCCTGAGCAACGTGGCGCGTCATTCCAAGGCGACGCGCGGCAGCGTCCGAGTCGAAAGCCACGATGGCACGCTCCGACTGACCGTCAGCGACAACGGCGTGGGCTTCGATCCCGACATGCCCCGTGGCCCGAGCCATCAGGGGATGGTCAACATGCGAGATCGCGCCGACGCAATCGGCGGCCGCATAACCATTGAGAGCGAGCCGGAACACGGCACGCGTATCATCGTTGAGGTTTCACATGGCCCCCAGGGGACCGAGTCCCCACATCGAGGTGACGAATGACCGACCAGATCGAAGCACGCCCGCTGCGGCTGCTCGTGGTCGACGACCACGAGGTGGTACGCCAGGGTCTCGTCTCGCTGCTCGACCGGCGCGAGCATTTCCAGGTCGTGGCGGAAGCCGGGACTGCCGCCGAGGCAGTCGAGATGGCCCGCAAGTTCGAGCCCGACCTGGTCGTCATGGACGTCAGGCTGCCCGACGGATCGGGGATTGAAGCCTGCCGCGAGATCCGCGCGGAGTTCCCCGCCACTCGCGTCGTCATCCTGACCAGCTATCCCGACGAGGAAGCGGTCCTGTCGGCGATCATCGCCGGCGCGTCGGGTTACTTGCTGAAGCAGATCCGCGGCCGCGACCTCATCAGCGCCCTCGAAGCAGTCGGACGTGGCGAGTCCCTGCTCGATCCGGCCGTGACCGAAAAGGTGCTCGACCGAGTGCGGCGCATCGCCACCGGCACGTACACAGATGAGATGGCGCAGCTGACGCAGCAGGAGCAGAAGATCCTGTTGCTGGTCGCCGAAGGCAAGACGAACAAGGAAATCGCTTCGGAAGTCTTCCTGTCCGACAAGACGGTCAAGAACTACGTCAGCTCGATCCTCTCGAAGCTGAACCTCGAGCGTCGCGCACAAGCGGCTGCATTCGTGGCCCGACATCGCATGAAGGGTGGCGCCTAGACCCCGCTCGGGCGGCGCATCGGGTTGTTGTCGCCTGCGCTCCTCAGTCGCGTAAGTTTGAGTACGCTCGCTCCGGTGCTCGGCTCCGCCTCGGCCCGGGCTCGCCGGAGAGGCGATTTGTTGGCGGGCGGGCAGGCGTACGAGGGCTGGCTGGCCCCTCCGGGCAGCCTAGCTAGTGGAGGTCGGCGCGACGGTGAGTGGGTCGCGGCTGACCGAGAGGGTGATCCATGTCGCATCCGACTCGATGGTGACACGCACACTCATGATCTCTGTCGACACGAGGCCGTTCGACCCGTCCCAGGTTTCGATCCATGCTCGGATTGCTGGCTTCGGGTCCGAGAACGTCGGTGTTGCCGCCATCAGATCATCAAAGACGCCAACGGCTGTCTGTGCCTTCGTCGCCGGAGCTACTTGCGCCTCCATGTCCATGACTCCGGCGTCATCTCCCACGAAAATGACGTTGGCGCGAACCCCGCGCAGTGTTCCCTGACAGGACCACTGAGGCTTGTTCTCAGGCATTCCCACATGCGGCTCACCGCATGACACGCCCACCTTGCGCCACGAATCGAGAATGGGCGAAATGGACTTCGGGACCGTCGCTGCGGCGGAGGGCACGATTGACGCGCACCCAACGACTGTCAGAGCCGCGAGAGCGGTGCTGAATATCATCGGTGTCGCTCCTCGTGGCGTCCGCATGCCTGAGATCCTCCCGTACGGTCAGGCCGTCTTGCCTGTGCACCAGACCACAGCTTCAAACGCCCGGCGGCCTCGCTGTGCGATTCTCCATAGGCACTGGATTACCAGTATCGAGCTCATCTCGCCGCGAAGCGGCGGCGGTCAGGGTCTATCGGACCGGGCCGCCCGGCCCCTCGTTCCTCGCTAATGGACCCTCGCGGGGATTGCTGCGGCCCGTAAACTCCGCGTCATGCGAATTGTGAGTGCCGACGAGGCGGTCTCCTCGATCAAGTCCGGACAGCAGATCTTCATGCATGGGGCGGCGGCGACGCCCGAGGTGCTGCTGGAGGCCCTCGTCCGACGGGCGCCGGAGCTCACCGACGTGAAGATCGTGCACATGCATGCCGAAGGCCCGCACCCGCATCTCGACCCGAGCATGCAAGGGCATTTCCTCCACAAGGCGCTCTTCATCGGGCCGAACGCGCGAAGGGCCATCAACGAGGGACGCGCTGAGTTCATCCCGGTCTTTCTGTCGGACATCCCCAGGCTGATCGACCAGAAATACCTGCCGCTCGACGCTGTCCTGTGCAACGTCAGCCCTCCCGACCAGCATGGCTTCTGTTCGCTCGGGACGTCGGTCGACGCGATGCTCAGCGCCGTCCGCATGGCCGGGACGGTGATCGCCCAGCTGAACAAGTCGATGCCGCGGACGCTCGGCGACAGCTTCATCCACGTCAGCAAGATCGACTACGCGGTCGAGGTCGACCAGCCGCCCTACGACCATAGCAGCGGCGACGTCGGGCCGATAGAGGCCGAGATCGGCGGATACGTGGCAGACCTCGTCCAGGACGAGGCGACACTTCAGATGGGCATCGGCGCCATTCCGAGCGCGGTCGGAAAACACCTGTACCAGAAGAAGAATCTCGGCGTTCACACCGAGATGTTCACCGACATCCTGGTCGATCTCGTGGAGCGCGGCGTCGTCACGTGTGAGGCCAAAGAGGTCAACTGCGGCAAGGCCGTCACGTCCTTCATGATGGGTACGCAGCGCCTCTACAGGTTCGTCGACGACAATCCGATGGTCGAGATGCGACCGGTCGACTACACGAACGACACCTCGATAATCCGCCGCTTCAGGCGCATGACGGCCATCAACTCAGCCATCGAAGTCGATCTGACCGGGCAGGTGTCCGCAGACTCCATCGGCCACCGGATGTACAGCGGTGTCGGTGGGCAGATGGACTTCATGCGCGGCGCGGCGCTCGCTGAAGATGGCAGGGCCATCATCGCCCTGCCATCGACCGCGGCCGGCGGGAAGTTCTCACGCATCACGATCGCGCTCAAGGAAGGGGCCGGCGTGACCACGACCCGGTCTCACGTCAGAACCGTTGTCACGGAGTACGGCGTCGCGGAGCTGTTCGGTCAGAGCTTCCGCGAGCGAGCGAAGAGACTCATCGCCATCGCCCACCCGGACTTCCGCGACGAGCTGACCGCGTACGCCCGGAAGTTCCACGAGCTCTAGCGCTCGCCGGCCGCCGAACCGCGCCGGCCGAGCCGCCGGACGACCTCATCTCGCTTATTCGCCAGGTGACTGGTTGGCCTCAACCCATCAACGCAACACCTTCACGAACAGCGTGGTGAGATGCACGTGGAGGAGGCGCGAGGATGGCTCGGGATATCTGGATCAGCGCAGCTGAGCGGTTGGAGATTCGTCGACGTGCGGCCGATGGAGAACGATCGGCAGACATAGCGATCACTGTTGGCCGGGTGATCCGAAGCGTTCAGAAGGTGTTGCGCCAGGCCGGCGGAGTGCCGCCACGCCCGACCCGCCGCTCGGCTCTCCGTCTTGCCCTCGCCGAGCGCGAGGAGATCAGCCGGGGTCTTCTCGCACGCGATTCACTCCGGACCATCGCTGGGCGGCTCGAGCGCGATCCCTCGACGATCGCTCGTGAGGTCGCGCGAAACGGCGGGCCGCGGCAGTATCGAGCGTGGCGGGCAGAGCGCGGTTCATCGAGCCTGGCACGCCGGCCGAGACCAGCGAAACTCGCCTCGAACGCTCGACTCCGAGCGGTGGTCGAAGATCTCCTCGGACAGCGCTGGTCGCCCCAGCAGATCGCATGGCGGTTGCGCCAGGATTACCCGGGCCAACAGGAGATGTGGGTGTCCCACGAGACGATCTATCAGTCGCTCTTCGTGCAGGGCCGCGGCGCGCTGCGGGCCGAGCTGACCCGCTGTCTGCGGACAGGGCGCACTCGACGCCGGACACAGGGCCGCTATATGGGCGGCGAGATCCCCGACATGGTCCTGATCAGCGAACGGCCGGCCGAGGTCGAAGACCGAGCCGTGCCCGGGCATTGGGAGGGCGATCTCATCATGGGCAAGGCCAACCGCTCGGCCATCGGCACTCTCGTCGAGCGCCAGACCCGCTACTTGATGCTTGTCCGGGTTCCGACGCCCCGCACCGCGCTGATCGTGAAGGACGCCCTGGCTCGACAGGTCCTCACGCTGCCCGAGCAGCTCCGCCGGAGCCTCACCTGGGACCGCGGCAAGGAGATGGGCGAGCACGTCGCCTTCTCGATCGATACCGGGGTCGCGGTCTACTTCTGCGATCCCCACAGTCCCTGGCAGCGTGGCTCCAACGAGAACACCAACGGTCTGCTGCGCCAGTATTTTCCCAAGGGCACCGATCTGTCGGTCTACGACCAGGCCGAACTCGATGCCGTGGCCAACGAGCTCAATGGTCGACCTCGACAAACGCTCGGCTGGATGAAACCATCAGAGGCGTTCGCGAAGCTTGTTGCATCGGTCACTTGAGAACGCCCTGCTATCCAAGCTCGGGACACCAAGACCGACCTGGAATCGGCTCCAGACGAATGCTTCGTGTCGTTTCCACGCTCGCCTGTCAGCCAGATCTGGCCGCTAGGCCTCACTGACCCCGGGGCCGTGTTGCGTGTCCTTCGATACCAGTCGATGCACGCATAAATCGAAGCTGCACAGGTGGTGACCGTCTGTCGCGCCGGTCGCCCGACCCGCCACGCAACTCAGCCCGCCCTGCCGCCGAGCGGAGGGCGAGGCGGATCCGAGTACCGGAGCGAACGCACCTGAAGGTGGGTGAGCGAGGAACCGCAGGGGCCAACAACGGAATGCGCCGGCTGCTGGCACGCGCATAAAAAAGGACGAACGCCGGGCGTCCCCTCCGGCGTTCGTCACGAGCGGCAGTCTGCGCGCTTGGAAGGGTAGTGATGAGTGCCGAATGGCCCCCGTCCCGCAGGCAACAGGTCCCGCCCCCCGAGCCTCGTCCACGGTCCCAGAATCAGCCGAATCTGCTGCTCAACCGACGCGCCCTCCGGAGCCGGCCCGGCGCCGGTGTCGGGCCGGGAGCTGGCGTTTCGTCCGCGCGAGATTCCGCGGCCGACCTGCCCCTTTGGGCGGTGGACCTACTTGGGCCCTATCACCTTTGCGGGCCATATGGCCCCCGGTCTTAGGGAGCCCTGTCGCTACGGCTGGATTGATCCTGCGAGCACCCTACCGACATGCTCTCCGACCACCCGCTACCCTCGAAACGGCTGCTCATCGTCAGCCAGCACCGCGCGGCAACCGAGGCACTTTGCGACCATCTCTCACGCCACGGCTTCACGATCGTCGCTCAGGCGACGTCGGCTGAATCCGCGGCGCGCGAGGCGTCGTCAGTCCGGCCCGACGTGGTCCTGCTCGATGCGGACGTGCCGGGAGGGTGGCCACCGGTAGTGGCGGCGCTGCGAGACCTCATCCCCGCGGAGAGGATCGCCGTGCTCGCTTCTTACTGGCATGCGGAAGAGCAACGCGCGGCAGCTGCCAGCGGGATAGGCGGCACCCTGCTCAAACACCTCGACGGAAGCGCACTGGCCCGCCAGCTGCGTGCTTTGAGTGAACCGACCATCGTGACGAATACGCCGACACCCGAGTTTCCAGGCATCCCGGCCATCATCGACGGCTCGGAAGCCATCGCCTATGTCGAGACGCGGATCAGCGACGGCGCTTGCGCCTACCCGATCACACCTTCGACGACCATGGCGGCGGTCTACCAGGTCGCCGTGGCCAACGGCACTCCGAATCTGTGGGGCACTCAGCTGAAGTTCGTCGAGCCCGAGTCGGAGCATTCCTCCGCTTCAGCCGCCGAGGGGTTTGCCCTGGCCGGTGGCCGGGTCACCAACTTCACCGCCGGGCAGGGCCTCATCCTCATGAAAGAGGTCCTGTACGTCATCGCCGGCAAGCGCCTGCCGGCGGTCTTCCACGTCGGAGCGCGCGCGCTGACCAGCCAGAGTCTCAACATCCACGCCGGCCACGACGACGTGATGGGCGTCGCCGACTCCGGCTGGGGCATCTTCTTCGCCCGCAACTGCCAGGAAGCGGCGGATCTCACCGCCATCGCGCGGCGCGTCGCCGAAGATGGCGAGACGCCGTGGTTCGTGGCCCAGGACGGCTTCCTGACGACCCACACGATCGAGAACGTCCAGCTGCCCGAGGACGAGCTGCTTCGTCGTTTCGTCGGCGACCCGCGGATCACGGTCCGGGATCTATTCGACCCCAAGGACGGCCTCATGTCTGGCGTGGTCCAGAACCAGGACTCCTACATGAAGGGCCGGATCGCACAGCGCGGCTGGTACGACAAGCTCCCCGAGATCGCCGAGCGCGCCATGGCAGAGTGGACCGAGCTGACCGGCCGCCGCTACGGGCTGATCGACGCCTATCGCACCGAAGACGCCGACTACATCATGGTTTCCATGGGGACCATGGCCGACACTGCGCTCGCCGTGGTGGACGCCCTCCGCGACCAGGGTCGCAAGGTCGGGTCGGTCACGGTCACGTCGTTCCGGCCGTTCCCGGCCGCACAGCTCGCCGCCGCCCTTGGCCATGCCAAGGTAGTGGCCGTGGTCGAGCGAACGGACGAGCCGGCCGCCGCCGACAACCCGCTGACGCGCGAGCTCAAGTCGGCCCTCGCCGACGCTGCCATGAACGGCGCCCCGTTGCCGCGTGTCGTCTCCGTCTCGGCCGGACTCGGCTCCCGGGACATCCTGCCCGCCGACCTCGTTGCGGTCTTCGATTGGGCCGCCGACGAGAAGGCCGTTCGAGAGCGCCGCAAGGCCGTCCTCGGGATCCCGCATCCGGACGCGTTGCCGCGGCCCGACTTCAATCTTCGTCCCAAGGGCGCCTATAGCCTGCGCGGCCACTCTGTCGGCGGCTTCGGCTCGGTCACGACCAACAAGCTCGTCGCGACCACCGTGGGCGAGCTGTTCAACCTGTACGTCCAGGCCTATCCACGCTACGGCTCGGAGAAGAAGGGCCTGCCCACGACCTACTACCTGACTATCGCGGAGGAGCCGATCCGGCTCCACTCCGAACTGACAGAAGTCGACTTCGTGCCGCTTCACGATCTCAACTCCTTCCGCCAGGGCAATCCGCTCATCGGGCTCGTTGACGGCGGCACGGTCTTCGTGCCGACGCCGCTGACCGACCCCGGCGAGATTTGGGCAGCCCTTCCGCCGGCTACCCGAGCCGAGATGAAGGCCCGCAACATCCGGCTGCTGGCGCTCGATACTGCGTCGCTGGCCATGAAATACGCACCGCGCCCCGAACTCGAAATCCGAATGCAGGGCGTGGCGCTGGTCGGCGTATTCCTCAAGGTGTCGCCCTTCGCGGAGCGAGCCGGTCTCGATCGGCCCGCCCTGATGGACGCCGTGCGAGACAACCTCAAGCGGTTCTTCGGCAAGCGCGGCACCGCCGTCGTCGACGCCAACCTGGCCGTGATCCAGGGCGCGTATGAGGGCGTGATCGACGTGACGGCGGCTCTCGCCGACGGTGCGGCTGCCACCGTCCCGGTGCAGGCGGTTCGATGACAGAAACACGCTGCGTTGGGGATGTCATGACCCCCAACCCGGTCTCGATCGTTGATTCGGCGTCTCTCGCGGAGGCCGTCGCGATCCTCGATAGCAGGAAGATCACGGGTCTGCCGGTCGTCGACGCCACCGGCACTCTGGTGGGCGTCCTGAGTCAGACCGACCTCGTTCGTGCGCAAGCAAATCAGCAGTTTGCGCGGACCTGGCCCGGTCTGGCGGTCGGCGAAATCATGACAAAGCCGGCGCTCACCATCGCCGCGACCGCGCGCCTCGACGAGGCGGCCCGCGTCATGGAGGAGCGCCGAGTCCACCGTCTCGTCGTCACCGACGAGAAGGCCAACCCGATTGGCATCATCTCGACCAGCGACCTCGTTCGCTCGTGGTTGAGGTAGGCCGAGTGATGAGCGAGCTATGACTGAATCGACTGCTAATAACGGACACAACGGTCACGGCCGGCTGCCGGTATCGATGCTGGCGAGCCTCAAGCCCGGGCCCGGCCGGATCGCGCCGCTTACGCTCGATCTCGAGGCCTACATTGCCGACTTCGACACGACCGTCATCGATGCCTACCGGCGCGGTGTCGCGGACGTCGAGCTGCCGGCGGACGCCGGAGTTGCTCGGAGCCTGATCGGGCCGGGGACCGCGGGCATCCGCGACTTCAGCGCCCTCTCGCCGATGATCCCGAGGTTCGTGGCGGACCAGTGCGTGGGCTGCATGGCCTGCGTTAGCGCCTGCCCGGACAGCGCCATCTTGGCCACGGCTCAGCCGAAGTCCTCGCTGGCCGGCGCGATCGAGGCGTTTGCGGCCACCCATGCCGATCCGACGCTGGCTGCCGAGACGGCGAAATCGCACTTCGTCCATACGACCAAGTACGGCGACGTTCCCGCCAAGCGCGGCATCGAAGCGGCCGACTTCGGCATCTTCATCGACTCGTATCACTGCAAGGGCTGCGCCGAGTGCGTCGACGTCTGCCTGGCCCAGGGCCACACGGCGCTGGTCATGGACGAGAAGATCGACAACGAGCCGCGCGGCGAGTCCACGCTCGATCGCTATCGCCGCGACGTCGCGTTCTACAAGTCCCTGCCCACGACTCCGATCGAATACCGCAACGAGAAGGCCCTGGCCGACATAATGCTCGGCGAGAATGCCTTCGGCTTCGTCGGCGGCGCAGGCTCGTGTTCCGGCTGCGGCGAAGGGACGACTGTCCGCATGCTGATGGCGGCCACGCTGCAGGTCTACGGCGCCCAGAGCATGGGCATCGTCGCCGAGACCGGCTGCAACTCCGTCTTCGGCAGCACCTATCCCTTCAACCCGTTCACCGTTCCCTGGACCAACTCGCTGTTCGAGAACGGCCCGGCCGATGCCCTCGGCATCCGGCTGCGCTGGGATCAGGCCGGCCACGCCGATCGGCGGCTGTGGGTCTTCGGAGGCGACGGGGCCATGTACGACATCGGCTTCCAGTCGCTGTCCCGCATGGTTGCGTCGGGCGCGGATATCAAGGTCCTCGTCCTCGACACGGGCGCCTACTCGAATACCGGCGGCCAGGCCTCGACGGCGTCGTTCACGAGCCAGGTGGCCAAGCTAGCCGCCTACGGCAAGGCCGTTCACGGCAAGCAGGAACGCCGCAAGGAGCTCGGTCGAATCATGATGGCTCACGGAGAGGCCTACGTGGCCCAGGTGAGCCCGTCCAACCTCAACCACTTCTACCGCGCCGTGATCGACGCCAACGCATACCCGGGTCCGGCGGTCGTCATCGCCTACGCGCCGTGCATGCCGGAGCACGGCATCCCCGACGACGCCGCGAACCGCCAGGCCAAGCTCGCAGTCGAGTCGCGGGCCTTCCCGCTCTTCACGTACGACCCGCGCCGCGGCGAATCCATGGCCCAGCGCCTCTCGCTGCAGGGCAATCCGGCGGTCAAGGAAGACTGGTCGAAGAACCCGGACGGGACGACCTTCGACTTCGCCGCCTTCGCCCGGACGGAAGGCCGCTTCGCCCAGCACTTCGACAAGGAGGGCAACCCCTCCCACGAGCTGCTTGCTTCCCAGGAGGACCGCCTCGCCAACTGGCGGATGCTCCAGGAGCTCGCCGGCACCCGCTAGCTTGGGGCGGCTATTTCACTTGTCGCGCCGTCACTGAAGAACCGGGGCTCCGCAAGGGGCCCCGGTTCTGATTCGGACGGTTTCTGCTCTACTCGGAGTCGGCCTCGCCCGCCAGGGCGGAACGACGCCAGATGAGGCGGTGGATGGGGATCCAGCGTGGGATGTCGCGCAGGATGGGGATGAACGGCACCAGCGCCAGGAGCAGTGTCAGGAACCCCATCAGAACCACGACCAGCAGGTCGGCGTTGTTGGCGGTGTTGAAAGGCGGGACCTGATACCACATGGTGAAGAGCCAAAGCCACGTCTGGCCCGGATAGCTGCCCGTCTCGTTCGTCATGCCCCACTGGCTGCCGAGCAGGTGCTGCTGGTCGGCCAGGCCGGCAAGGTAGCCGCCGTCGCCCATGAAGAGGAGCGGCGCCGTGTAGTTGGTCTGGTAGAAGCGCGGACTCGTTAGCAGGATGCCGTCCAGGCTCCCGCTCTGGGCGATTGCCAGTTCGCTCGACATGAGCGCGGTCACGGGCCCGTAGTCGCCTGCCGGGACAGTCACCTGCCCGTTCTGGACCATCGCGTTGCCCAGCGCCGTGGTGTACGCGTCGGTCCAGGCCGTCTGCTGATCGGCGGTGGCGGCCTGGTAAGTGGCGAGGGCGGTCGTCAGCGCGTCGTCATTGCGGCTCACGGTCTCGAGCGGCCCCAGGACGAACGCCTGCGCCGTGTCCAGATGCATCGCGTCCCCGAAGAACCGTTGTGGTGAAAATGGCCCGATGGCCTGGCCCGTGTCGGCCGTGTTGTTATATGGCGGTCCGTAGCCGGCGGTATTGCTGGTTCCGGCCAGCTCGGCCGTGGCGGTGGTCACGAAATCGATCGGGTCGGCCGTGGACCAGCTCTGGATCGTCACCGAGGGAACGTCCGGCGACGACAGGGCGAACGCCAGGCCAAGCGCCACGATTCCGATGATCACGAGGGCGGCAACGAGCTCCTTGATCAGGTCGTAGGGCGCCGTTGGCACGCCCTTGTAGTAGGTGTCCTGGTCCCAGTGCTGGCGCCTCATGACTCACGCTCCTCGGTCTGGGCGTTTTGGTTGAACCGCTCGGGCCAGCCGATCGGCAGGACCACTCCCCGCAGGCGTATGAGCAGGATGTGAACGGCCACGAGGCTTATGACGCCGAGCGGCAGCAGCATCACGTGGATGCCGAACATCTGGCCGTAGTCGAGGATGTTGAAGAAGGCCCCGAGGCCGGTGCCGTTTATGGCGTCCTTGCCGTTGAGGGCTATCCATTGGGCGTCGAGGTTCTGCTGCGAGAGATAACCCGTGAACGCAGTCCCGATCGAAATCGCGAAGATGCCAACGCCGACGATCCAGGTGAGCGCCCGGCCGTGGCGCCAGCCGGCCATGAAGAACTGGCCCCAGAGGTGCAGCACCAGGAAGCCGAAGAAGAGCTGCACGCTCCAGAAGTGGATGCCGTTGACGAACTTGCCGGCGCTGCTCACGTGCCACCAGGTGGGGCCGAAGAACACCAGGATCAACCCGCTGATGACGATCCAGACCAGCGCCGCGATCGCCCCGACACCGAACATGTAGACCCATGAGGCCACGTAGCGGGGCTGCTTGTCGGGCAGGAGCTGATGCCAGGGCCAGCGCCGAGAGACGCCCTCGCGCAGGCCGCGAGTCCAGTTGCCGTCGGAGGTCGTCTGTTCCGCCGCAGCACTCACAGACGTGGCAGCGGCGCCCGGCGGAGTGGCAGCGGCACCTGGAGGCGCGGCCGTGGCACCGTCGGGTGGGGTCGGCTCGACTGGCTTCGCGACGGACCGGTGCCGCGGGAAAGGGAGCACCAGAGCCAGCGCGAACAGCACGACTATCCCGCCGATGATCAGGAGGTTCGGCACCGAGATGAGGATGAACCAGAAATGAACGTAGGTTGCAGGAGCTTCCATGACGTCCTCCGGCACAGCCTCAAGCGGAGCGCTCATCCGTATATTAGTACTAAACGGGTAGCTTTTGTCCCGATCGGCGTCGCTGGCTCTCCGTCAACCGCCTTGGACCAGCCCGTAAGGGGGCAGGCGCAGGGAATCGCCGCACACCGGGCGGCCGCGTCCCATCTCACCGCTCGGCTATCGACATCACGTGCCTGCCGGCTCTATGGGCACGCGCCGGTGGGCATGCCAATGGCATACTGCAAATGGAGTAGGGCAGTACCGAAGGGCCCTGTTGCCGAGTCACGGCGAGGCCGCACTCTAGGGGCCCCTGATGAACGACGATCCCCAGCGAGACAGAAGCGAAACCTTCACGAAGGCTCCGCCTGTCAGCATCGAGCCCCACGCGAAACCGCCCGAACCTGTGCGCGCCGCCTTCCCAGGCGAGGAGCCGCCCGAGGGTCTCGGGTTGATGGACCTTGGGCCCGGAGGCGAGAACGAGCCGCACATTCGTCAGGCGCTGCTCGGCGAGCCGTTCGACGATCCGGTCGCCCCGGGCAGTGTCAGGTGCGTTGCTTGCGCTCACAGATGCGTGCTCAGGCCCGGAAGGATCGGCATCTGCGGAGTTCGCCAGAACCGCGGAGGCTGGCTCTACACCCTCGTCTACGGCCAGATCGCCGCGGCAAAGGTCGAGCCGATCGAGAAGAAGCCGTTCTACCACTTCCTGCCGGGTAGCTACGCCCTCTCCGTTGCCACGCAGGGCTGCAACTTCCACTGCGACTTCTGCCAGAACTGGCAGATTGCGCAGGCCCACCGCGAAGGCATCGTCCCGGAGAGCCGCCACGTCCCGCCCGACATGGTGGTCGAGGAGGCGGTGGCATCCGGCGTTCGAAGCATCGCCTACACGTATGTCGAGCCCACGGTCTTCATCGAGTATGCCCTCGACACTATGACCCGGGCACGCCGCGCGGGACTGCACAACGTCTTCGTGACGAACGGCTACGAAACCCCCGAGGCGATAGAGCTGATGGCGCCGTACCTGGACGCGGCGAACATCGATCTCAAGGCCGCCAACGACGCTTTCTACCGGCGCGTTTGCGGAGCCCGCTGGGAGCCCGTTCGCGACACCATCGTCGAGATGCACCGGCGCGGCATCTGGGTCGAGCTGACGACGCTGCTCGTGCCCGGTCTCAACGACGACCGCCACGACCTGACCGCCATGGCCGAATGGATCGCCACGGCGCTGGGCCCGGAAATGCCGTGGCACCTGACCCGGTTCCAGCCGGCTCATCGAATGGCCACGCTGGCGCCGACCACGGCCGAGTCGCTCGTCGTGGCAGCCGGCATAGCCCGCGAAGTGGGTCTGCGACACGTCTACGTGGGCAATGCCCCTGAGGTCGAGTCTGCCCTCAGTTCGTGCGCCAGGTGCGGCGAACCGCTGATCGGCCGCCGCGACTATGCGGTCACGGAGTGGCATCTGGTCGACGGCCGGTGCCCGAGGTGCAAACACCTTCTCGCCGGCGTCGGCCTCCAGGACTCGCCGGTCCTGGCGTAGGGTTGCGGCCGGCCCCGCGCGGAGCGGAGCCGCGCAACCCGTACGCTTGGACGGGATGGCTTCGGGACCTTCGGCCCGAGTCGCGGGCCTCTCGGCAGGCGAAAACAGCAGCGTCCAGGTGTGAGATATGTAGGTGCGCAGTCGTTCCGCGCGCTCTCCAGGCGAGGTGATCAGGTGTATCGAACAGGTCCGGCGCGGGTCGCGGCGAGGGTGCTGCGTGAGCGTGGTCTGCGACCGGCGCAGCTGATCGGGCGGGAAGAGGTTGCCCGGTGAGCGGGGCTGCGACGGGCCCGCGAGTCGGACGCTCGATCGCCGTCCGCGGCGTGGTGCAAGGTGTCGGCTTTCGGCCGTTCGTCTGGCGCCTGGCGAATGAGCTCGAGCTGAGCGGCATCGTACGGAACACGGGCGGCCAGGTCGAGATCGAGGTCGAAGGCTCCGAAAGCGCGATCGAAGCGTTCGCCCGACGGATCCGGTCTGAGGCGCCTGCCCGAGCGAAGGTAGAGGAGATCGAGGTTCGAGAGTCCGGTCGTTCGCCCGACGGTAGTTCGGGCTTCTCGATCGAAGAAAGCGAAGCGTCGGCTTCGGCCGAGAGACTCTTCCCGCCTGACATTGCCACCTGTGACGACTGCCTCGGCGAGGTCTTCGATCCGGCCGACCGGCGCTACCGCTATCCGTTCACCAACTGCACGAACTGCGGCCCGCGGGCGACGATCATCGACGAGTTGCCCTACGACCGCGCCCGGACGTCGATGCGCGAGTTTCCTCTGTGCGTCGCGTGCGCGGCCGAATACCTCGACCCGAGGAACCGCCGCTTCCATGCCGAGCCGGTGGCGTGCCCCGACTGCGGCCCGCAGCTGTGGTACAGGCGGCAGGGCGATCCCGCCCCGGCGGCGACACGCGAGAGCGCGCTCCAAGCGGCAATCGCGGACCTGCGCGCGGGACGGATCGTGGCGGTGAAGGGTCTCGGCGGCTATCACCTGGCCTGCGACGCCACTGATCCCGCGGCCGTGGCACGTCTCCGCGACCGCAAGCGTCGCTGGGCGAAGCCGTTCGCGGTCATGGTCCTGGACCTGGAGGCGGCCAGGGCTCAGGCCGAGCTGTCGCCCGAAGAAGAAGCGCTGCTGACATCGCCGGCGCGGCCGATCGTGCTGGTCGAGCGGCGCCGGAACGTGGAGCCGGCACTCGCCGACGGCGTGGTCGCAGTGGAGCGCCGGAACGTGGAGCCGGCACTTGCCGACGGCGTGGTCGCGCCCGGCGCCGAGCCGCATGATCTCGCGCGCGCCGACGCCCTGAACCGGCGGGTCGGCATCTTCCTGCCGTACACGCCGCTCCACCACCTGCTGCTCCGGGAGCTGGGCCGACCGATCGTCCTGACGAGCGGCAACCTCGCCGACGAGCCGCTCGCCACCGACGACGGCGAAGCGCTGGAACGGCTCGCTGGAATCGCGGACTCGTTCCTGGGTCACGACCGCGAGATCCGGGCGCGCTACGAGGACTCGGTCACGCGAGTGGTCGAGGGGCGCGAGAGCCTTGTCAGACGCTCGCGCGGCTACGCCCCGGAGCCACTCGACCTCCCGATCGCGACTCCGGAACCGTTGCTGGCGGTCGGCGCAGAGCTCAAGCACACCTTCGCGCTCGCTCGCGGCGGACGGGCGCACGTGGCGCCACACACCGGCGACCTCGAGGAGCTGGCGACGTACCGCGCTTTCGAGACGAACCTCGCGCACCTGCGCCGCCTCCTCGACATCGAGCCTGTCTACGTGGCCCACGACCTCCATCCCGCCTATCTTTCGACGCAATTCGCCGCGCGGCATTTCCCAGAGAGCCGCCGCATCGGCGTCCAGCACCACCACGCCCACGTCGCGTCGGCCGCCGCGGAGGCGGGCCTGACAGGCGAGTTCATCGGCGTCGCCTTCGACGGCCTGGGCATGGGCGAGGACGGCACCTTCTGGGGCGGCGAGATTCTCGTGGCCACGCTGGCGAGCTACCGACGGGTCGGGCGCTTCGGTCGGGCTCCGATGCCCGGCGGCGCGCTGGCGGTCAAGAAGCCGTACCGGATGGCGCTCGGCTACCTGCTCTCCGCCGAAGCCTTCGACGCCGAAGGCGGCACCGACGATTGGCTGGCGCCCGACCTGGCAGCCGCCTTCCTGGAGCGCCTCGATCCCCGCGAGATCGAAGTCGTGCGAGTCCAGCTGGCCCGCGCCCTGAACGCGCCGGTCGCCTCGTCCGCGGGCCGGCTCTTCGACGCCGCCGCGAGCCTGCTCGGCATCCGCGACGTAGCCGAGTACGAAGCTCAGGCCGCGATCGAGCTGGAGCTGCTCGCCGCGGAAGGGAGCCACCGTCCGCTTCCGTACGAGATCGCCCGCCGGGACGGCCTTCTCGTCTACGACCCGCGGCCCACGATCCGGGCCTTGCTCGAGGAGCGTGCATCGGGCACGCCGGTCGAGACCCTCGCCGCCCGCTTCCAGGAAACCGTTGCGGCTGTGACCCGCCAGCTGTGTGGCGATGTCCGCGAAGCTACGGGCCTTCGCCAGGTGGCGCTCTCGGGCGGAGTCTTCCAGAATCAATGGCTCGCGACGACGCTCGTCCGGCGCCTCACTCGCGACGGCTTCGAAGTCCATACCAACGAACGCGTCCCGGCGAACGACGGCGGGATCAGCTACGGTCAGGCAGCGGTTGCCGCCGCGCGCCTGGCCGGTGCGTCCTAACGGCCGCCGAGCGGCAAGGAGAAATCGAATGTGCCTCGGCATTCCGGGCAAGGTGGTAGAGATCCGCGATGACGGAGCCATGCGCATGGCCACGATCGACTACGGCGGAGCTCGCAAGGAAGCCTGCCTGGCGTACGTGCCGGAGGTCGGCCTCGGCGACTACGTGATCGTCCATGTCGGCTTCGCCATCAGCCAGCTCGACGAGGAAGAAGCGTTGCGCACTCTCGAGCTCCTCCGGATGATCGACGAAGAGGGCATGGCCATGGAGCTCGGCTCCGCGGCCGGCAACGGCGGTGGCGGAGCCTTGACCGCGCCCGCAGCCGGCAGCGCCCCGCCGCCAGGTGCGTCATGAAGTACGTCGACGAGTACCGCGACTCCGCTATCGCCCGCAAGCTCCTCGACGAGATCCACCGCATCACCACCCGGCCCTGGGCGCTCATGGAGGTCTGCGGAGGGCAGACTCATACGCTCGTAAAGCAGGGCATCGACGAGGCTTTGCCAGCCGGCGTGCGCATGATTCACGGCCCGGGCTGCCCGGTTTGCGTGACGCCTCTGGAGCAGATCGACAAGGCGCTCGCCATCGCCGTCCGGCCGGACGTCATCTTCACCAGCTACGGCGACATGCTCCGCGTCCCCGGCTCGACGACCGACCTGCTCGCCCTGAAGGCCCGCGGGGCCGACGTTCGGATCGTCTACTCGCCGCTGGACGCCGTGCGTATCGCGGCCGCGAATCCCGATCGGCAGGTCGTCTTCTTTGCCATCGGCTTCGAGACGACCGCTCCGGCGAACGCGATGGCCGTCGCGCAGGCGGCCCGTCTGGGTCTCGACAATTTCACCGTGCTGGTGAGCCACGTTCTCGTGCCGCCGGCCATGTGCGCCATCCTGGAGTCGCCGTCGAACCAGGTCCAAGCGTTCCTCGCCGCCGGACACGTCTGCGCGGTCATGGGCTGGACCGAATACGAGCCGATCGCCGCCCGTTACCACGTCCCGATCGTCGTCACCGGCTTCGAGCCGCTGGACCTTCTCGAAGGCATCCTGATGGCGATCCGCCAGCTCGAATCGGGCCGGGCGGAGGTGGAGAACCAGTACGTCCGAGCCGTCACGCGGGAGGGCAACCGCGAGGCGCAGGAAGCCGTCTCCCGTGTCTTCGACGTCGGCGACCGTAAGTGGCGGGGCATCGGCATGATCCCGTCGTCGGGCTACCACCTGCGGCCGGAGTTCGGCGGTTTCGATGCCGAGGCGCGTTTCGACGTCGGCGCGATCCACACGGCCGAGCACCCGGCCTGCATCGCGGGCGAGATCCTGCAGGGCACCAAGACGCCCCTCGACTGCGCGGCTTACGGCACGCTCTGCTCCCCGCAGAAGCCGCTCGGGGCGCCGATGGTATCGACCGAGGGAGTGTGCTCGGCCTATCACTCCGCGGGACGTGGACTCGCCGCTCCCTACGCGCTGCCGCTGTACGAATTGACCCGGAGCGATCGATGAGGGAGAAGCGGGCTGCGGCCGATCCGTTCGCCGCGCCGCCCGATCCGGCGAATATGACCTGTCCGGCGCCGATCCCCGAGCGAGCCAGGGTGTTGCTCGGCCACGGCTCGGGCGGACAGCTCTCCGCGGCGCTGATGCGTGACGTAATCGCACCGGCTCTGGCCGCCTCGTCACCCGGCGGCCCGCTCAACGACGCGGCGGTAGTCGAAGTGGCCGGGCAGCGGCTTGCCTTTACGACCGATTCGTTCGTGGTCAGCCCGCTCGAGTTCCCCGGCGGCGACATCGGCGAGCTTGCGGTCAACGGCACGGTCAACGATCTGGCGATGATGGGCGCCCAGCCGCTGGCACTGTCTCTGGCTTACGTCATCGAAGAGGGTCTGCCGATCGAAGACTTGCGCAAGGTCACCGAATCGGTCGCGCGAGCGGCCGATCGCGCGGGGGTGCGTATTGTCACAGGCGATACGAAAGTGGTCGGCCGGGGCGCGGCCGATGGGCTGTTCGTCAACACGGCCGGCATCGGGCTTGTGGCCGACGGAGTGGCCGTCGGGGCGGATCGAGCCGCCGCCGGAGACGCCATCATCCTTTCCGGCCCGATCGGGCTGCACGGCGTCGCCATCATGAGCATCCGCGAGGGCCTCGACTTCGAAGTGGAGATCGCCTCCGACACGCAACCGCTCAACTCGCTGGTTGCCGCGATCCTCGCCGTGTGTCCCGAGGTCCACGTCCTGCGCGACCCGACGCGTGGCGGCCTCGCCTCGGCGCTGAACGAGATCGCCGCGGCCTCCGGTGTTGGCATCGAGCTGCGCGAAGATTCGATCCCGATCCCAGGCCCGGTTCGCGCGGCCTGCGAGATGCTCGGCCTGGACCCGCTGCACGTGGCCAACGAAGGCAAGCTCGTCGCGATCGTGCCGGCGTCCTCCGTGGAGGCCGTGCTGGCCGCCATGCGCGCGCTCCCGGAGGGAGCCGAGGCCGTGGAGATCGGCCGCGTCGTCGCCGATCACCCGGCCATGGTCACGGTGCGCACGATCGTCGGCTCGCAGCGCATCGTCGACATGCTGGTAGGGGAGCAGCTGCCCCGCATCTGCTAGCGCTGCCGGCGCCGATCCCCGCTGATGCCATTCGGCCCTCGCCGTCGGGACGCGTGTACCTATGCGCACCTGCGCATATGACGAACAATCGCCCCGTGGACGAGGTATACCGAATCCAGGCCGACGTGCTCAAGACACTCTCCAACCCGAAGCGGCTGGAGATCGTCCACTTGCTCGCGGAAGGGCCGCGGGAAGTGGGCAGGCTCGCGGACGAGCTGGGCATCAGCCAGCCCAACGTATCGCAGCATCTCGCGATCATGCGCGCCGCCGGGGTCGTGGAGGCGGAGCGCGACGGACGCGAGGTTCGCTATCGACTCGCGGATCCGGAGATCATCGTCGCCTGCGAAACGATGCGCGGCGTCTTGATGCGGCGCCTGACCCGCATCTCGGAAGCCGCCGCACGCACGCCGGCCGACGTCGTGGCCGGGCGTGCCGCGGCCGCTCTCCCGAATCCGTCAACACCGGACTAGCCGAGGCCGCATTCGTGGACGAAACCATTTCGATCGTGCTCTTCTCGGGAACGGACGACAAGCTCAACGCGGCAGCCGTGCTCGCCGCCGGCGCCGCCGCGCTCAGTCGCCCGGTCAAGATCTTCCTCCAGTACTGGGCGCTCGATGCCTTTCGAGCCGATCGAATCGACTCGGATCACGGTCTGTCGCCCGAAGCCGGCGAGGCGGGGCGGGCTGCCGTGGATGCCGCCACTCGCGCCGGCCACGCACGCTGGACCGACAACCTTCGTGCCGCCAAAGAGCTCGGCGAGGTCGACATCCAGGCCTGCTCGCTCTCGATGGAGATCCTCAAGATCAAGCAGGAGGACCTCGATCCGCTCGTCGACGGCGTCGAGGGAGTGGCCGCCTTCTACATCAACGCCGGCGAAGGCCAAATCGTCTTCATCTAGCCAAGCGTCCGCCCGGGGACGGCGGGCGTGGGCCGAGCGACTCAGAAAGGACAAACCGATGAGCAATCTCGACGTCAAGGTCAGGGTCGACGCCAGCGGCCTGTCTTGCCCCATGCCCATTCTCAAAGCGGCGCAGGCGGTCAAAGGCGTCCAGACGGGCGAGCTAGTCGAGATCGTCGCGACCGACCCAGGCTCGGTCAAGGATTTCGAAGCCTGGGCCCGGTCTACCGGTAACGCCCTCGTCGAGCAGGACGCCGCCGGCGGCAAGTTCCGCTTCGTGCTCCGACACAAGTAGCCCGCCAGTCGCCGCCGCCTGGGAGCGGCAGTCCGCCGATCGCGAAAGGAACGCAGAGATGACCGCCGTCGCAACCGCCCCGGTCGCCGAGACCGCCTCTGAGGGCGCTGTCAAGACCAAGAAGATCGTCATCGTCGACTACAGCGGCGAGCTGGAGAAGACCTGGGCGACCCTCATCCTCGCGTCCACCGCAGGCGCGATGGAGATGGAGACGTCGGTCTTCGTCACCTTCTGGGGCCTGCAGACGTTCGTGAAGGACAAGAAGCGCATCACCGGTCAGAACTGGATGCAGAAGATGATGTCCTTCATGCAACGGCCCGGAGTGAGCCACCGCAAGCTCAGCAAGATGAACTTCATGGGCATGGGGCCGTGGATGATGTTCCAGCTGGCCAAGAAGTACAACGTCGCCAAGCCCAAGGAACTGCTGGAGATGGCTCAGATGGTGGGCGTCAAGTTCATCCCCTGCCAGATGACAATGGACCTGTTCGGCATCAAGCGCGAGGACCTGATCGACGGAATGGAAGAGCCGGTCGGCGCCGCCACTGCCCTCCAACTCATGACCGAGGCCGATTCCACGCTCTTCATCTAGACGCGTTCGTCGGAACACCTGTCGATCGACCGGCCGCAGCATCGGTCCGGCCAGCGCTACGAACTCTCGGCGAGTAACCTGACCGTGCGGGCGGCCCAGCCGGACCATAGTGCCGGCCGCTGAACCGACAGGGAGGAGCAGTGCGCTCATTCTCTCGCCCGAGCCCGCCGGAGATCGACGTCGACGACATGGAAGCCCTGATGGGCGAAGGCGGAGCTCGGGTCCTCGATGTCCGAGAGGAATGGGAGTTTCGGCGAGGCCGCGTCCCCGGCGCGCTCAACGTTCCACTCGGACTACTTCCTCAGCGCGTGGCCGAACTCCCGCGCGACAAGCGGCTGCTGGTGATCTGCGAGTCGGGCAGCCGTAGCCTCGCCGCCGCGGACTTCCTGATCCGAAATTGCTTCGAAGGGACGGTATCGGTTCGCGGCGGGACGAGCGCCTGGGCTCGCAGCCGCCGGCCGATGGAAACGGACCGAGCGTGACCATCGACGAGCGCCGTCTCGGATGGGACGAGCGCCACAGAGCGGGCGACTTCGAGGGCCACGGCCCCAATCCGACGCTGGCCGCGGCCGTGTCGCCGATGACTCCGGGCCGTGCCCTGGAGCTGGCATCCGGCAGCGGCACCAACGCCGTCTGGCTCGCCGCGCAAGGCTGGCGAACCACGGCTGTCGACTGGTCGCGCGTCGGGGTTGCCAACGGTCGGGCCAAAGCCGAAGCCGCCGGCGTCGAGGTCGACTGGCAGGAGCACGACCTCTTCGAGTGGAAGCCTCCGGCCAGGTCTTACGAGCTGGTGGTCATCGTGTACCTGCATCTCCCGCCGGACGAGCGTGGCCCGGTCTATCGCGCCGCCGCCGCGGCAGTGGCGGCCGGCGGATGCCTGGTCGTCGTCGGCCACGATCGCCTCAACGCGACAGCAGGCGTGGGCGGGCCGCCGGATACGGCGCGGCTCTTCACCGCCGCGGAGATCGCCGCCGAGTCGATTGCCGGCGATCCGGAGCTCGCCGTGGAGCGGGCCGAAGTCGTCCGGCAGGTGCCCCTCCCCGGGCGCGGCATGATCGACGCCCTTCTCGTACTTCGCCGCGCCGCGGCACCCTCCGGTTCGGCGGCATAGCCGTGGATGGGCGGCGTCTTCCAGATCTGGGTGGTCGGGGCGAGGGCTGGGTCCTCGTCCAGCTCGTTCTGTTCGCCGCAATCGCCCTCGCCGGCACGCTCGGCCCGGCCTGGAGCGGGCCGCCGCGCGTCGCGTCGCTCGTCCTGGGAGTGCTGCTTGCCGTGGCCGGCGTCTCGCTCGCGGCGCGAGGCGTGCTCGACCTCCGCGAGAACCTGACGCCGTTCCCGAGGCCGATTCCCGGGGGCCACCTGATCGACACCGGCGCCTACGGCCTGGCGCGCCACCCCATCTACGGCGGCCTGATCACGGGCGCATTCGGCTGGGGTCTGGCAACGGCGTCTCCCGCGGCCATCGTTGGCGCGGCGGTCGTTCTTGGCTTCTTCGACCTGAAGTCCCGGCGCGAGGAGATCTGGCTGGCCGAGCGCTACGACGATTACGCCGCATATCGGGCCCAGACGCGTCGCCTGCTGCCTTGGATCTACTGAACGCCCGGCCGACGCTCCCCCCACGCCGGGCCGGCGTCAGCGGTTCTTCTGGACCAGCGTTCGTCCGGACGACGTCCACGCGTTCATGCCGCCGTCCAGGTTCCAGACGTTCCTGTGGCCGAGATACAGCAGGGCCTGCGCCGCCTGGGCGCTCTGCACGCCGCTGCGGCAATAGACCAGGACTTTGGCGTCCTTCGACGCCGGCAGTTCGGCCGCGCGAGCGCTGAGCTGCTCGTACGGGATGTACAGGTCCGTACCGTCGATCTCGCCGATATATGGCGTCTTGACATTGACGAGCGTGAAATCCTTCGAGCCCATCATCGTGGCCAGGCGGTCGGCGGTGACGTCGGTCCACGTCCCACCTCGCCCCTGAACGACGGTCTGGCCGGCGGCTCCCGACGACGGAGCCGACAGGGCCTCGAAAGCCAGCAGGACGAAGACGGCTGTGGCGACGACGCCGCCGGTCAGGGCGACGTACAGCCGGCGGCGATCCGGCCGAGGGTTGGCGGCGTCCGATCGCCGGTCCGCGGGGCGCGCACCAGACGGTGCCGTCCTCGCTTTGCGGTTCACCCGCGCAGCTTTATAGCGAAGAGCGCGACCGGTCGATATAGCACGTGCGCAAACTTACCAAATGGGACCAGCAGAACGAGGGCCATCGCGACGCCCACATGCAGCAGGAACATCGGATAGCCCCACGCCGGGGCGCTGGGAAGGTAGAGCGCCAGCTCGAGGACGAAGCCCGAGACGCCGGCGACCCACAGCATCGACAGGAAGGTCCAGTCGGACGTGGTCGAATGGGCGCTCGATCGATCGCTCTTGCGCAGCCGGCGGACGATCAAGACGGTTGTCCCGTAGATCAGAGCCGCTCCCGCGAGCGTGCCGAGCAGCCGCACCGGGTACCAGATCGGGACGGGCGTGCCCGTGGCCTTGATGCCGGCGAGCTCCAGTCCGTAGTCGAACATCGTCGCGCCCAGGAGGCCGAGGAAGCCCCACATCGTGGCGAAGTGGACGAACCAGCGCTGGAGGTACCACGGCCGGACCTCCACGGCGTCGGCGCAATCCTGGCGGAAGCGCTTCTGCGCCAGCGACTCGGTGCCGATGGCATAGGCGGCCGCACCTGCGGTCTTGCCGAGCGTGGGTCTGGCCCCGCCGTTGCTCCGCCCGGTGCCCCGAGCCACATGCCTGGCCATCTCGAACACGCCCACGAGTGCCGCCACTCCCATGACGATCATGGAAACGAGGCCCATGGTGTGGATGAAGTCGGTGGGGACGAATTCGAAGAAGGCCAGCGTCGAACCGTCGGCGGGGCGATGGACGGAGTACATGAAGCCGGCCAGCACCGCCACCAGGGCCGCGACGAACACCGCGGCGAAGACCCGGGACGTGGCGAGCAGGTAAGCCAGCCGGGTCCGGTCGTAGCTGGCGACGGCGTAACGGCGTGCGGCGGCCATGAACGACGCCGGGTCGGCTAGCGTGGGACACGATTCGGTGCATTCGGAGCAGCCGTAGCACGACCACAGCTCCGGGCTGGCCAGGAGCTTGTCGCGCAGACCCAACTGGGCGTAGCGCGACATCCGGCGCGGGAAAGAGGCTCCGTCCACGGAAAGCGGGCAGATGGCCGAGCAGACGCCGCAGTTGAAGCAGGCGGAGATGTCGGTCGCGCCGAAGCGGCGCAACTCGGGGTACAGGTTGTGGTCGACTCGAGCGGTCATGCTCGCGTCTCCTTACGCACGGCCTGGTACCGGAAGTAGCCCTCGGGTGTGACTTCCTTGATCTCGCGCACGAAGCCGTAGCGGCGCATGCCCATGACCCAGTACATGGCCTCGTGGGCGGGCCGGTCGATGGCCGCCGCAACCTCGGGCACGGTCAACGGGCCGCTCCTCAGCGCCTCCAGGATGCGACTGCGCATGAACGGCTCCTCGCGAACGATCTCGCGCGTCTCCCTGTTCTGGGCGCTCATACCGCCGCCTCCTGGAGCAAGCCGTCGATTTGGGCGGTGATCTGGGCGTCGGTATAGCCACGCAGGTCGATGGCGTTGTCCGGGCACATCGGAACGCAGCCGCCGCAACCCTTGCAGCCGGCCTCGCTGATTGCCGCGACCTCGCGGCCATTGAGCGAGAGCTTCTCGATGGCGCCGTAGGGGCAGGCGTTCTCGCACTTGCCGCACCAGGTGCACCTGTCCGGGTCCACCGTCGCCACCAGCGGATCGAGTTCGGCCACGCCCTTCTTGAGGACCGAGGCGCTCTGGGTGACCGCGGCGAGTCCCGAGGCCACGCTTTCGGCCGAGTTCTTGGGGCCCTGGCAGGCGCCGGCAATCAGCACGCCGTCTACGACCGTTTCGACGGGTCGGAGCTTGGGGTGGATCTCGTTGAAGAAGCCGTCGCGGCCCAGCGGCAGTTTCAGCGTTCCAACGAGCTCTTCGTTGCGGCGGGGGACCATGCCCGTCACCAGCACCACGAGATCGACGGGTATCTCCAACTCTTCGTCTCCGGAGAGCAGGTCTCGCACCGTGACTGCCAGCCCGCCGGACTGCTCGCGGGTGACGACAGGCGGGGCGTCGTCAGGGTACTTCACGTAGACGGCGCCTTCCTTGCGAGCCTCGGTGTAAAGCAACTCGAAGAAGCCGTAGGTCCGGATGTCGCGATAGAGGTGGTACTGGCGGATCTTCGGGTCCAGGCCGGCCACGCGGATGGAGGCGTGGGCTGTGGCCGTGCAGCAATAGCGCGAGCAGTACTCGTTGCCGTCGGGCTGGCGGCTGCCGACGCAGTAGACATAGGCGAGGCTCCGCACCGGCTTGCCGCCGTAGCGCAGGGCGCCGCCGCCGGCACGGTCGATCATGGCCTTGAAATCGGGCAGCGTCACGACTCCGTCGAGCCCGGCACCGAATTCACCCTCGCCCGGCTGGTAAGCGTCGAAGCCGGTGGCCACGACGATCGAACCGACCGATGCCGTGATCGTTTCGGGCGGATCAGCCGAAACCCGAACCCCGACTTCGTAGTTGCCGAAGCTGCCGGCCTTGCTGACGACCTCGGCCCCGGTGAAGACCTTGATCGCCGGCCGCTTCCGGATCTCTGCCACGAGTTTGGCGACGAGCTCCCCGCCGTTGCGCTCGTGCGGGTACATCGACCCGAAACGGCCGACCCAGCCGCCGAGCTCGACCTCGCGTTCGACCAGGAATACGCCGAGGCCGATGTCCGCCAACCCGATCGCGGCCCGCAGGCCGGCAATCCCGCCGCCGATGATCAACGCCTTCTGCGTGGTCTCCACGACAAGCGGCTCGAGCGCTTCCGTGAGGCGGGTCCGAGCGATGACGCCTCGGACGAGACCGATCGCCTTTCGCGTCGCCCCGACCGGATCATCGGAGTGAGTCCACGAGCACTGCTCGCGGATGTTGGCCTGGCTGTACTCGTACGGGTTGAGACCGGCTCGCTTCGCTACGCCGCGGAACGTCACGACATGGAGCTTGGGCGAGCACGAGGCGACGACGAGTCCGTCGAGCTTCTGCTCGTCGATGTCGCGCTCCATCTCCTGCTGGCCGGCGTCGGAGCAGGCGAACATCATGTGCTTGGCGACCGCCACCCCCGGCGCGTCCTTCACGGCGTCGACCACGGCTTGCACGTCGACGTAATCGGAGATATTTCCTCCACAGTGGCACACATAGACACCGATTCGGCGCTCGCTCGCGGCGCTCATGCCGGGACCTCGGCCTTCATGCTCTCCAGATGGGCGGCTACCTGGGCCACGGCGGCGCCGGCGTGGACGATCGAGTCGGCGATGTCCTTGGCACCGGACGCGGTGCCCGCCACGAAGACGCCGGGTATGCTCGTCTTGCCCGGGTCCATGTCCTCGTTCGGCTCGGCGACGTAGTGGTAGGCGTCCAGATCCAGTATGTCGCCGGAGAAGAGGCGTTCGACCTCGCGGTTGGGCTGGACGCCGATGGCCAGGACGACCATGTCGTACTCGGCCTCGACGATCGCCCCGCCGTGCTCGATGTCCTCGTAGCGAACGATCAGGTTGCCGCCGGGTTTCTCGGTAACCCTGGCGACGCGGCCCTTGATGTAGGTGGCGCCCATCGCCTTCGCGCCTTCGTAGAACTCGTCGTATCGCTTGCCCGGCGCACGGATGTCCATGTAGTGGACCGTAACCTCGGCCAGGGGCAGGGCGCCCATGACGAGCTGGTTCTGCTTGATCGAATACATGCAGCAGAACCGTGAGCACAGCGGATTGCCGACCGTTTCGTCGCGGGAGCCGGTGCACATGATGTAGGCGATCCGTTCCGGCACCTTGCCGTCGCCAGGCCGCAGGACGGTGTTGTAGGGGCGGGTGGGGGCGAGCAGCCGGTCCATCTCCATGCCGGTTATGACGTTCTTGAACTTGCCATAGCCGTATTCGGGCTTGGCGTCGGCGGCGAAGAGTTTGTAGCCGGTGGCGACGACGACCGCCCCGACCTCGACCTCATCGGTCGTTTCACGCATGTCGAGGTGGATCGCGTCCGACGGACAAACGGTGACGCACTCCTGGCACTCGGAACAGACGCCGCAGTCGAGGCAGTCTCCGGCGCTGCCGCGAGCCTCGGCCTCGGTCATCGCAGCTTCTATCTCGGCGAAGTCCCGGGCTGCGACCGCCGTCTCGGACGCCGCATGATCGCTGCGGCTGTACCGCTTCTGGCGGGCCAGCACCTTGCTCTTATCCACCTGCGGCAGTGCGTCGTCGAGCTCGAACCCGTCGAGCGGGTCGCCCTGCAGCCAGCGGTCGATCATGTGGGCGGCGCGGCGGCCCTGACCCACGGCTCGAGTGATGTCCGAGGCGCCCGTTGTCACGTCGCCCGCGGCGAAGATGTGCGGAACCGTCGTCTGGAGGGTGTGCGGATCGGCGCAGAGCGTGCCGTCGGCGTTGACGGAAAGCCGGCTGAAGGCCGAAGCATCGGGCGCCATCCCGATCGCCACGAGGACCATGTCGCAGGGAATGACGAACTCGCTGCCCTGGATCGGCTCGGGGCGTCGGCGACCCGACGCGTCCGGCCTGCCGAGAGCCATGCGCCGGCAGCGAAGCCCAACGACCGTGCCGTCTTTGTTGCCGACCACTTCGACCGGCGCGACCAGGAACGAGAAGCGCACCCCATCGCCTTCGGCGTCGTCTACTTCGGCCTTGTGGGCAGGCATCTCCGCGCGGCCTCGGCGGTAGGCGACGGTCGTATCCGCGGCGCCGAGACGAACGGCGGTCCGGGCGGCGTCCATCGCGACGTTGCCACCGCCCACGACGACGACCCGCTTGCCGGCCAGGTCCGCGGGCGCGCCGAGCTTCGTGGCACGCAGAAACCGCAGACCGCCCACGACTCCGGCGAGCGTCTCGCCCGGCAGGTTGAGCCGCGACGAAACCTGCGTGCCGGTGGCGACGAGCACGGCATCGAAGCCGTCCCGGTTCAGCGCCTCCAGATCCGAGACCGGCGAGTTGGTGGCGATCTCGACGCCGATCGCCGTCACGTTCGAGATGTCCCGCTCGACTACCTCGGCCGGCAGACGGTAGGCCGGGATGGCGAGTCTCAGGAAGCCGCCGGCGACGGGAGCCGCTTCGAAGATCTTCACGCCGTAACCGCCACGGGCGAGCTGCCATGCCGCGGTCAGGCCGGCCGGCCCGGAGCCGACGACGGCCACTCGCTTGCCGTTCGGCGGGGCGATCTCGATGCCCGGGCCATCCGCGGCCGCGTAATGGGTGTCTGCGGCGAACCGCTTGAGGCGGCGAATCGGGAGGCTGCCTTCGAGCGAGCCTCGTGTGCATTCGCCCTCGCAGGGCGCATAGCAGGCCCGGCCGAGGGTGCCGACCAGCGGCGTGGCTTCGAGCACGAGCTGGAAAGACTTCTCATACTCGCCGCTCCGGATGAGCGACACGTAGCCATGCGCCTTGATGCCGGCCGGGCAGGCGAAGCTGCACGGCGACGTGCCCGCCCGCTCTATCACGGCCTTCTTCGGCACGGCCTGCGGGAAAGCGATGTACGCAGCCCGGCGCGCGACCAGGTCGGCGTTGAACTGGTCGGGCACCGCGACCGTGCAAGCGATCTCGCACAGCTGGCAGCCGGTGCAGGCCGCTTCGTCCACGAAGCGCGCCTTGCGTCGGACGGTCGCCTTGAACTTGCCGGCGCCGTCGCGCTCGATCCCATCTACTTCGGCATAGGTGAGCGCGGTCACGTTGGGGTGATGGATCGACGCCGCCATCTTGGGTGTGGAGATGCAGCTGGCGCAGTCCAGGGTGGGGAAGACCTTGCTGAGCAGGATCATTCGCCCGCCCACGCTCGCTTCCTTCTCGACGAGCAGGACCTTGTAGCCCATGTCGCCGAGCTTGAGGGCGGATTCCATGCCCGCGATGCCGCTGCCGACCACGAGAGCGTCGTACCTGGTCATGACTTTGGCGCCGTATTCGCCAGCGCGCCGAGCGCTTCGGAGAACTGGTTCATGTGCTTGGCGAAGTTCTCCGCGCAGACCGAGCAGATCGCGGCCATCTTGAGTCGCTGGGCCTGGAGCCCGTTCTGCTTGAGGAGCGCCTGGGCCTCCGCGACTATCCGCGAAGCTCGTTTGGCGCAGTCGGGCAGGTAGGCGCACTCGTCACCGTCGGAAGCGATGAAGACGCCGTCGAAGCCCTGCTGGATGGCGTGCAGGATCCACGAAGGGCGAATGCCACTCGTGCACGGCAGGCTGATCACCCTCACGCCGGGCGAGTAGTGCAGGTGAGCGCTACCGGCCAGGTCGATGCCAGGGTCGGAGATGTTGTTCGTGGAGAAGACCAGGATCCGCGGCGCCGGCGCCGGAGTCTGGTCTAGCGGTGGGGCGGCGGCGAGCGCAGTCATCGGTCGAACTGCTCCTGCGATCCTGAGTCGGTAGCCGACCTATTTGCCGCGGCGGATGAAGACGCGGTCGTAGCCGTCGTCCTCGATGACGCCCAGGAACTCGTGCCCGACCTTGCCCGACCAGGCGCTGATGTCGGTCTTGGTGACCGGATCGCTGGACCACAGCTCGACGACGTCGCCCAGCGCGATCTTGCCCATGCCCTTCTTGGCTTCGAGAAGCGGGCCGGGGCAGGCGGCTCCGCGTGCATCGATGATCTCGGCGGCGGTGACGGTTTCCAGCTCGGTAAGGCTGAGAACGCTCATTGGGTCTCCGATCCTGTTCAGGGGCGGGATGAGTGACGGTGAGGAGGCCGCGGGCTTCGTGACGGTCAGCGTCCGACCGCGACTGCGTCCGAAGCAGCCTGCGCCTGGCTCTGGTAGGAGGCGGCGAGGTCGCCGAGCCGGGCGATGCGGCGCATCAGCACCTGTCGCATGAGCCCGCAGGCGGCCACGATCTCTGGATCGGCGAGCTGGTAGCGGACCTCGCGGCCGTCTCGCACGGCCTCGACGATGCCGACCCCGCGGAGAGCGGCGAGATGTTGGGAGATCGCCGGTTGTGGCATGTCGAAATGCTCGACAAGCCTGCGAACCTCGACCGGCCCAGCCTCGCCGAGGTAGTGGACGAGTTCCAGCCGCCGCGGACTGGCCAGGGTCTTCAGAAGCGTGGCCTGCAGGGCGTATATACCGTCGGGTGGGCGGGTCATGTGACGACCTCCGGTTCGATCCATCTATGCGTGATGTATGAATAGATCATGTCCACGCATATGCCCATAGGCCAGATGTCACCGTCTGGAAAGCACTACGGCACGATCTCGCTCCGCGTCGCGATCGAGGGCGTGGCGGGCGACTTGCACTCCCCGCTGAACGGGTGGTTCCGGGCTGCCGGCCTACAATCGCGGAATGAGCATTTCGGATCGATCGGCTCCGGGCGAAACGGCCGGTGCCGGCTCAACCCGCGAAGCCCGGGGCCGGGTTTTTCAGCGTGTCATCGGGCGTGGGCTGCCCGTCGCGGTACGCGCCGAGGGCGCCACCGTCTGGGACTCGGCCGGGCGCGCCTACCTCGACGCAGCTGGTGGCGCGATCGTCGTCAACGTGGGGCACGGCCGGCAGTCGATCGTCGACGCCATGGAGCGCCAGGCGCGGGCGTTTACGTACGTCCACGGTACGACCTTCACGACCGAGCCACTGGAGAAGTACGCCCTCGCGGTCGGCCGTTACATGCCGGTCGACGACCCGGTGATCTACCCGGTGAGCGGGGGCTCGGAGGCGATCGAGAGCGCCCTCAAGATGGTCCGCTCCTACCACCTGGCCCGGCACGAGCCCGACCGGACCGTGGTGATCGCACGGTGGGGGAGCTACCACGGCAACTCCATGGGCGCGCTGGACCTCTCCGGCCGCGAGCCTCTGCGCCGTCCCTACGAGCCGTGGCTGGGCCGCTTCGGCCACGTCAGCGCCGCATACCCGTACCGAGCGGGAGAGGCCGCCGCGCACGCCCTCGGCGACGTGGATCTGCTCGTCGCCGAGCTCGAGGCGGCGATCGCCGAAGCGGGGCAGGGGAGAGTGGCCGCGTTCGTGGCTGAGCCGATCGTCGGCGCCACGCTCGGCGCGGTCTCCCCGCCCGACGGCTACTGGCCCGCGATCGCTGAGGTGTGCCGGCGCCACGGCATGCTGCTCGTCGCGGACGAAGTGATGACCGGTTTCGGGAGGACGGGTCGCTGGTTCGGGTTGGATCATTGGGGCGTGCGGGCGGACGTGATGGCCGCGGCCAAGGGCGCCGCCGGGGGCTACTTCCCGCTGGGCCTGGCGGTGGCGAGCGGCAACGCCTACGACACGATCGCGGGAGGGGGTGGCTTCGTCCACGGCTTCACCTACAGCCACTCCCCGGTGGGCGCGGCGGTGGCCGGCGAGGTGCTTCGCATCCTCGAGACGGAGAATCTCGTGCAGGCCAGCGCCGTCAAGGGCGAGCGCCTGCTCGGCCTGCTACGGAACCGCCTCGGCGACCACCCCAACGTCGGCGAAATCCGCGGCCGCGGCCTGCTGATCGGCCTGGAGCTCGTGGCCGACCGGGCCACCCGGCGCCCCTTCCCGCGCAAGGCTCGGCTGATCGAGAACGTCGTGAGCCATGCCCGTGATACCGGCCTGCTGCTCTATCACGGTACCGGCAACGCCGACGGCACGAACGGCGACACCGTCTTGCTCGGGCCGCCGTTCGTCGTTACGGATGCGGAGCTCGAGTCGATCGCGGACCGCCTGGGCGAGGCGATCGATCGAGCCACTGCCGCGGCTACGAGCTAGAGCTCACCGCCGCCGATCCCGGGGTCGGTTGCGGGACGTGGCCGCGCCGTTCCCCGGCTCGTGGCTCCGGCTCGGGCTCCCGCCCCGTTTCAGGCCCGGACGGGATTGCGTCGCAGTCCGCCGCCCCTTCCACGTGGCTGAAGCCAAGTTGCCTGGTCACGCCGGCCATGAGCGTCGGAGACCACCAGGCCCAGCGGCCCAGGAGCCTCATCGTCGCCGGCACCAGCAGAGCTCGGATGATCGTGGCGTCGATCAGGACCGCGATGGCCATGCCGAGATGGTCGCGTTCTCGCGGCTCGTCCTCCAGGAGGCGCTCGTGCGGGGTGAGCTCCCGGCCTGGATCGACGCCGATCGCATCGCCTCGGCGTTCATCACGCTGATGGACGGCTTCCTCGTCAGGGCGATCGAATCCGCGGACCTGTCCACGGAGGGCGCCAGGCGTGAGGCTTGCTCGCTTCTCGAGCTGCTGCTGGCAGCTCCGGCTGCCGCGCCCGAGGCGGTCGAAAAGCTCCGAGGTTCGGCGGTCGGTTCGGCTGGCTGACGCACCGCCCAAGCCCCACAAGGCCCCTCGCCGCCAACGGTCCTACGCTGTCCGGCGCAGTTGAGAATCGCCTATGTTGGTGATGGTGCTACCCACCCTCAGGCTCTAGGGTTCGCGCATGGTCGCAGTTCACACGGCGTCCGGCGTATCCGAACGCGCTCCGCGCGGCAGCCATCGGCATGGGTTGATGGCTGCCCGAGGCGCCCGTGTAACGCTCCTCGTCACGGGACCGATTGCCGGAGCATGCGTCCTCCTGGCCGCCGAAGACACCTTCGAACTGGGCGTCGGTATCACCGTCGCAGCGATCCTGGTGATTCTCGCCCTCGTCGGGCTCGTCCTCGCCGTCGCGATGCGCGAGTTGCAGACCGCGGAGGTCAGGGCGGACGAAGCGCTGGTCCGGGCCTTCACAGCCGAGGCCTCCGCCAAGAGTCACGCCGTCGATCTGGCCCGTGTCCTCAAGGCAAGCGAGAGCCTGGTGCTCACAGGGAACGGGCAAGCCGATTACCTCGATATCCTTGCAGCCATAACGCCACAGGGCGGCATGTCTTTCCTCGTCCGCCCCGAGGGCGAATCCGAGGCCGTGGTCGTGGCTGCACACGGTCCGGTCGCCGACTCGCTGATCGGCGTGAGGCGGCCGCTGTCGGTCCACCAGGATCCGATCGTGGCGGCGGAGTTCGCCACCCTCGGTGAGAGCGGCCGCGTCGCCGCGGCAGCGCCAGCTCGACTCCAAGCCGCCGACGTGGACATGGCCGTCGAGGCCACTCTGAGGGTCGATCTGGTCGATCACAACGGCAGCCGGCTCGGCTGGCTCGAGCTGGTCGACCCGATGCCGGATCGCATCCTCGAGCCGAGCTTCGTCAACCTGGCTCAGCTCGTAGCAAACCAGATCGGCGTCGCGATGGAGAACCGAACGTTGCTGACGAGTGTGCAACGGCAGCTGGCCGAGGTGCAGCGGGTCCAGCAGCAACTCGTCCAGGCTTCGAAGCTGGGCGCGGTCGGCGAGCTGGCGGCGATAGTCGCGCACGAGGTCAACAACCCGCTGACCGGCATACTCGGTTTCGCGGAATTGCTGCTGAGCGAGCTGCCGGAGGACGATCCCCGACGCGACGAAGCGGAGGTCATCCGCACCGAAGCCGTCCGTGCGAGGACCATCATCAAGGCCTTGCTCGAGTTCGCCCGGCCTCGCCCGCCACAGCGGATTCCGACGAACCTCAACGAGTTGGCTCGTACGACGTTGGATCTACAGCGATCTCGGGCGGAGAAGGCCAAGGTCGAGGTCATCGAGGAATACGCGGACCTGCCGTTGCTGGAAGTCGATGCCGACGCCCTCAAGCAGGTTCTGCTGAACCTGCTCAACAACTCGATGCAGGCGATGCCTCACGGCGGGCAGCTTCGCGTGGCCACTCGGGCCGAGGGGGAAGCCGTGGCCTTCGTGGTCGCCGACACGGGCGTCGGCATGGATGCGGAGACGCGGAGCCGCATCTTCACCCCGTTCTTCTCGACCCGAGCCGGAAACGCGGGCGGAACCGGGCTCGGATTGTCGGTGAGCATGCGCATCGTCGAGGGTCACCACGGCACGATCGACGTAGAAAGCGAGCCGGGCAAGGGTGCAGTGTTCACCATCAGGTTGCCGATCGCCCGACACTCTCCCGACGGCTCTGTCCAGGCTTCGGAAGCCGAAGCCCGTGTTCAGGAAGTGCCCTGGGACGCCGAGTCCGATGGCGGGGCCGAAGCAAGCCTCCAGTTCCGCCGGGAGGAGGCGGCATGACCTGGGAACTGCGGCTCCCGCACCCAGGAAAGGCGCGGCCCCGGGTCCTATGCGTGGACGACGAGCCGGTGATCCTCCAGATACAGCGCCGGCTGCTGGAAGTTCAGGGCTTCGAGGCGGTCGTCTGCAACGAGCCGCAGGAGGCGGTCGCCAGCTTCGGCGACGGCGACTTCGATGTCGTGATCACCGACATCCACATGCCCGGAATGGACGGTCTGGCCCTGATGAGGGCTCTCCGAGAGCGCCAGCCGGACCTGCCCGTGGTCGTCGTCACCGGCCATGGAACGGTGGACACTGCTATTCAAGCGCTCCGCGAGGGCGCCACCGGGATGCTCGTGAAGCCCTTCACCGGCGCGGAACTACTGGCAGAAGTGCGCCGTGCGCTCGGGTCGGCCCAGATGCGCTACGAGGCGCTCCAGTATCGATATCTCAGTCCGGTTCTCGACTCTATCGCCCTCACCCTATCCACGGCGATAGAGGCGCGAAACCTCGAGACCGGCGAGCATTGCCGGCAGCTGGGCGTTCTCTCGGAGCGGATGGCCGCCGTGCTCGGGCTCGACGAACACCAGCAGATGACGATCCGAATCGGCGGCTACCTTCACGACATCGGCAAGATCGGCATCGCAGACGCGGTCCTGCTCAAGCCGGGCCCCCTGACCGATGCCGAGATGGCCGAGATGCGGCGCCACAGCGAAATCGGCGCCGCGATCCTTGAAGTCCACGAAGCTATGGCCGACATATCGAAGATCGTGCGCCATCACCACGAACGCTGGGACGGGCGTGGCTATCCGGATTCCCTGGCCGGCACGAGCATTCCTCTCGGCGGCCGGATCATCGCCGTGGCCGACGCATACAGCGCCATGACCAGCGACCGTATCTATCGCGCCGCGTTGCCGGTGGATAGAGCCTGGGCAGAGCTGAGGGCGCACTCGGGCACGCAGTTCGACCCCGAGATCGTCGCCGTTTTCGAGCAGGTCGTCGACGACTTCGGACTCCTCCGCCCGCTCGACCCGGGCATTTCGCGGACGCTCGAGACCGAGGTCCACGTTCCGATGGTCAATTCGCAGGAGTGGCGGGATCGCCTGGCCGTGCTCCCGGTGCTGGAGCCTCTGGCGGTTCCGGTGAAGACCGTGCCGGAACCATGTCCGGTGGCGCCGGAGGGCGAGGAATGCGCCGTGATCGCTTCGGGCGAGGGCTGCGAGATCGTGCTCGCCGACGAGTCGCCCGCACCTACCGACGATGGAGCCAGTCGGGCGCAGTTCGGCTGATGATGAAGACGCCGAGCAGGACCAGCAGGATCGGCCAGCCGAGGTTGTCCGTCTTGAGCGCCAGATAGTACGCCGCAATCTCCCCGCCGCCCCAGATCAGCAGGGCGCCGCCAACGAGCAGCTGCCAGCCTCTGCCCCCGCCGCGGGCGGCGCGGACCGCTGCGACCCAGAGAAGACCGAGGCCCAGGAACAGCGTGCCCCAGCCGGGGCCGCGGATGGCGCCGGCGTCGGCCAGCACGCTGCCGAGGTTGAGCGCGGTGAGCAGAATGCCGGCGTAGAGCGCGGCGTGGTTGTGGTCCCTGGCCCAGACGACAAGGAAGATGATCCCGATGGCCAGGAAGAAGGCCGAAGTTCCGATGTGAACCTGTGGGACCAGGTCGCCCAGAGCGAGCACCACTCCCAGGACGACCAGGAACAGGCCGAGAATCGGGACCCCGCGCCTGCGCTCCTCCCACTCGGCGCTGAAGCCCCAGTTGTCGATCCGGACCGCCCGATGCTGCGAGTCGTCTCTCATGCGGCGAGATTAGCAGGCACCAGGCGGCCGTTACATGTCGAGAGTGGCATCCACGCTGAGGCTGACGTTGCCCTGGAGCGCCCGCGAGATCGGGCAGCCATCCTTGGCGCCCGCGGCGAGCGCCCGGAAGCGGTCCTGGTCGATGCCTTCGACGGTTCCGTGAACGGTTAGCTTGCTGGAGATCACCGTCCACTTGCCCTCGACTCGATCGGCCGTGACCTCCGACGCGACCGTGAGGGACTTGGGCTTGAAGCCGGCCTTGGCGAGGTCGCCGGAGAAGGCCATCGCGAAGCAACTGGCATGGGCCGCCGCTAGCAGTTCCTCGGGACTCGTCCGGCCGTCGGCCGTCTCCGTCCGCGACGCCCACGTCAACGGCAGCCCGCCGAACGCTCCGCTCGATTCGGCGTCGACTTCGCCCGAACCACTTACCAAGTCGCTGGTCCACGTTGCGGTGGCGTGGCGTATTGCGGCCATGAGTTGCTCCTCGTGCAGCGATATCGCGATGGTCGCACCCCTGACCCTTCGGCTTGGAAGCCGCAGCGCGGAGCCCAGGATGCGGAACGGCTACGCGGATGCCGCTCGCCGGGTCGCCGGCGAGGTGCCTCTGGGTTTGGGTACGTGCACATCGTCCCACTTCAGCCGGATTTCGCCTGCCAGCGATCGGAAGAGGGCCCGATACGACGGGCCGGAGGGTGGGATCAGGCTGTCGGCACCGCCAAAACCCGCGTAGTGGTCCAGGGCAGCCGCGAACGCAGGCCCGAAGCCGGGTGTGTCGAGGGGGTCGAAGCCGGCTTCCCAGCTCAGGCCGAGGATCCGGACGGTGCGGGCCTTGCGGTCGAGACGTGGCTCGATCCGGCCCACGAGCCGATCGCCGAAGAGAATCGGAAGGACGTAGTAGCCCCACTTCCGCTTGGCGGCCGGCGTGTAGACCTCCCAGCGGTAGTCGAATCCGTACAGCGGCTCGAGTGCGCCGCGGTCCCACAGAAGCGGGTCGAGCGGCGCCAGGAAGGTGCATGTCGGCGAGGCGTCTCCCGGAGACGAGCCGGCGGCCACCTCGCGCTCGGCCTGGGCCAGCAGCGGCAACTCGTCCGCGATCATGTAGCGGAGGCCGCGCATGCCTTCGACCTCGAAAGCAACGAGCTCTCCGCGCGTCACCAGATCGCCGCGAAGCTCGGCGCGGAGGGTCGCGCCGCCTGTTCCGGGCCAGAGCTCACCGCTCCCGCCCGCGCCGAGCAGGCCGTGGCCGCGGTAGCGCGACAAGACCTTGTGACGCAATTGCTCTCGCTCCGGGATCTGCGTCGCCAGCAGGTCTGGCGGGAAGAGGCGCTCGGTCAGGTCGTAGTAACGGCGGTTGCGATCGCGCCGAGCCAGCCCGAGCCTGCCCGAGACGGCGAGCGCCTCCAGGACCGCTCGTACGGCCGAGGTCGGGCCCCAGAACCAGTCGATGGCGGCTTCGCGGTCGAAGTCGGTCGAGCATTTGGGACCTTCGGCCGAGATCTCCGCCAGGATCTTGTCGGCCAGGACGGCCTGCTCTCCGACCAGCCTGCCGGCCCGGCCGTCAGCGCCATCCTGCCAGGTGATCCGGTAGTAGGGCAACTCTCGGGTCGGCAGCAGGCAGAGCGCCTTGTTGTAGGTCTCGAACAGCAGCCGGCGGCCGTACAGCAGTTCGTCGGTCAGCTCGCGCCGGTAGCCGGCGATCCGGGCCTGGAGAACCAGATCGTGATTCCGACCCGCCACGTCGAGCGGATCGAACTGCAGCGAGCCGAGCCGGTCGACTACGGCGAGCACGCTGGCGGGCTCGGCCGGGAGCGATCTCGCGGGAGCGAGCAGGTGGCGGAGGACGAGGAACCGGCGCGCCGTCTCGAGGCTGATTTGGTGGGACATGTTGCGATTGTGCAGGACGAGAGTGCCGAGGTGTGGCAGGTATGCCGCGGCATACCCGAATCGGCGCCGCGCGCAGCGTCTGCTCCGCAACTTCAGGCGGGTCGCATGGCCTTGAGCAGAACCAGCGAGCGTGGGCCCAGCTTGATGCCCGAGCCGGCGCCCAGCTGGGCCGCGCCCACGGCCGGGGAGACCTGTGCTCCGCCGATAGTCCCGTCGAAGGTGTCGAGTTCGCGCTCCCAGGTCCGAGGCGACCCGACGTTGGGCAGCGTGAACGTCAGCGGTTCCCAGCAACCGTTGATCAGCAGGAGGAGGTCGTCGTCGAGTATCGGCCGGCCCTCGGAGTCACGGTCGGGATCGCGCCGGCCGTCCGCGTACATGACAACGCTGCGCGTCCATCCCGCGGTCCAGTCGGAGTCGGTCATGGGCGAACCGACCGGCGTGAACCACTCGAGGTCGCCCTCGCCGGCGCCGACGACGAAACGTCGCCGACGGAGCACCGGGTGTCGGCGCCTGATCGCGACGACTCCGCGAGCGAAGTCGAGGAACTTCTCGTCGACCGCAGACCAGTCGAACCACGAAGTCTCGTTATCCTGGCAGTAGGCGTTGTTGTTGCCTCGCTGCGTCCGGCCCATCTCGTCGCCGCCGAGCAGCATCGGCACTCCGAGGCTCAGCAATACCGTCGCGAGCAAAGCGCGGGATTGCGTCGTTCGGAGGTTGTTGACCGCGGGATCGTCGGTCGCACCTTCGGCGCCGCAATTCCAGGAGCGGTTGTCGTCGGTGCCGTCGTTGTTCGATTCGCCGTTGGCCGCGTTGTGTTTGGCGTCGTAGGAAACGAGGTCGCGCAGCGTGAAGCCGTCGTGGCAGGTGACGAAGTTGACCGAAGCGTTGGGCCGCCTGTGAGAAGGACCGTACAGGTCCGCGGAGCCGGTCAGACGGGTCGCGAGATCCGGGAGGGTTCCATCGACTCCCCGCCAGAAATCGCGCACGGTGTCGCGATAGCGACCGTTCCACTCACTCCACAGCGCGGGGAAGCGGCCCAGGTCGTAGCTGTCCAATTGACCGACGTCCCAGGGCTCGGCGATGAGCTTGGCCCTCGACACGATCGGGTCCTGCGCCACGAGGTCGAAGAAGGCAGACACGCGGTCGAACCCGCCGTGCTCCCGCGCCAGCGTCACCGCCAGATCGAAGCGGAAGCCGTCTACGTGCATATCGGCGATCCAGTAGCGGAGCGAATCCATGATCAGCCGCAGGACCAGCGGGTCGTCGGCATTGAGCGAGTTGCCCGTGCCTGTCGTGTCGAAGTAGTAGCGCTGATCCCCCTCGACGAGCCGGTAGTAGGCGGGATTGTCGAAACCGCGAAGCGACAGCGTCGGTCCGAGATGGTTGCCTTCCGGAGTGTGGTTGAAGACCACGTCCAGAATCACTTCCAGGCCCGCCGCATGGAGGGCTTTCACCATCCCCTTGAACTCCGCCACTTGGCCCTCGGGACGACCCGCCCTGACCTCCGCGGAATAGTCGGCATGCGGAGCGAAGAACCCGAGCGTGCTGTAGCCCCAGTAGTTGCTCAGGCCCTTGGCGGTCAGGAAGCCGTCGTCCAGGTGGTGTTGGACCGGCAACAGCTCGATGGCGGTCACGCGGAGACGCGTCAGATGGTCCACGGCGGCGGGATGGGCCAGCCCCGCGAAAGTACCTCGCAGTTGCGTTGGGATCTTCGTTTGGAGCTGGGTGAAGCCCTTTACGTGGGTCTCGTACAGGATCGTGTCCGAGTAGGGGGTGGCGGGCGGCGCGTCGGCGCCCCAGTCGAAGTCGCCGGACGTGACCATGCCATGCGGCACGAACGCCGCCGAGTCGAGGCTGCTGAACCCATCCGGGTCGCCGAGAGGGTAACCCAGAACTTCGGGGCCCCAGGCTACGTCGCCAAGGATTGCCCGTGCGTACGGATCGAGGAGCAGCTTGTTCCGATTGCAGCGCAGTCCCGAACGCGGGTCGTACGGCCCCGAGACGCGGTAGCCGTAACGTTGGCCGTGTCCGACGCCGGGCGCGAAGCCGTGCCAGATTCCGGCGTCCTGCTCCACGAGCGGAACCTGGAGTTCAGCACCGGACTCGTCGAACAGGCAGAGTTCGATTGAGTCGGCGATGTCCGAGGCCACCGCGAAGTTGGTGCCCGTCTCGGTCGGCGTGGCTCCCAGCGGAAACGGTCGTCCCGGCCACAGTTCCATTTGGTCGACGTTGCTCCTGCACTGACGTGGCCTCCCGGTTCAGCCTGACATACCCGGCGCGCGAGGTCCAGGAAGTCAGGTCAATACCACCCGTGCGTGAGGCGGAAGTTCCACGCTTGGCACGCCGTCCCATACCGGATGGCTATGTATTCCAGGCCCCAGCTCACCTGGGTGGTGGGACTGGTGCGCCAATTACGCCCGGCCGTGGCCATCTTCGTAGCCGGCAGTGACTGGGGAATGCCGTACGCGCCGGTAGTGGCGTTCACGGCTCGTGGGTTCCATCTCGACTCTGACCACCACAGTGCGTCGACGCAGGCAAACTGGCGGGCGTCGAGGTGGGAGCGGGCGTAAGAGCGCGCGTTGGCGACCGTGTCGGGAACCGCTGTCGGCACGGGCGTCGGCGTCGGCGTAGCGATCGGCGGCGTCTGGCCCACGAGGAAGTATGTGGAGATAGCGTTGGGCGACGCCGTGGCGATCGGCGGCGTCTGGCCGACAAGGAAGTATGTGGAGATAGCGTCGGGCGACGCCGTGGCGATCGGCGGCGTCTGGCCGACAAGGAAGTATGTGGAGATAGCGTCGGGCGACGCCGTGGCGATCGGCGTGGGGCCGCTCAGGGTAACCGAAGGGCCGAAAGCGAGGCCGGCGTCATATTGCGCCGCGAAAACGGATGGCGGCGGAAGCGGGGTTCCGGAAGGCTCCGGTGGCTTTTGCCAGGTTGTCGGGCCAAAGGCCATGGCGGTTCCGGAAACGACCACGACGGCAGCTGCCGCCGCGAAGCCGGCCGCAAGCGCTCGGTGTCTCAATAACTCCTCACCAAAGTTCGAGGCGCGAACTAATCCGTTTGCCCGGTGGGGCATGCCTGCTGTTATCTGACTGGGCGCAGCACGACAGGGAGGGGCCTCGCCGAAGAAAAGGATGTGGTGGAACGCTGATCGATAGATCCCGGTGAGCCCCAGTCGTCGCTCCGTGCTGGTGGAGCGAAGGGGGCGCTAGACTCGGCAAAGCCCCAGGTCCGGTCGATCAAGGGCGAGGGCAATCTTTGGCAGATATCAGAGGCCGTCTCGCCGCCGGAGTCCCGAGAATAGCACGGATCGACGCTTCGTCAATTTCAGGGCAAGCGGCGGGACGTCGCCAAAGCGTGGGTTTGACGCGATACGGACTAATCCCGATAATACAAGTCGGAATTAGGTGAGGGCTTCCAAGGAGCGTCATGGCTAGCAGTCCGCAGATCGTGTCAGGGGAATACAAGTTCGGCTTCCACGACGAGGTGGAGTACCTCGAGCAGACGAAGCGGGGCCTGACTCGCCAGACGGTCGAGGAAATCAGCCGGATCAAAGACGAGCCGAAATGGATGCTCGACTTCCGGCTTCGTGCCTACGAGCACTTCCTGGCCCGGCCGATGCCGATGTGGGGCGGCGACCTACTGCAGATCGACCTCGACAAGATCGTCTACTACCGCAAGCCATCCGAGGGCGAGGAGAAGTCTTGGGACGACGTGCCGGACAAGATCAAGAAGACATTCGAACGTCTGGGGATCCCCGAGGCGGAGCGCAAATTCCTCTCAGGCGTGGGGGCGCAGTACGACTCGGAGGTCGTATACCACAGCGTTCGGGAAGAGCTGTCCAAGATCGGCGTCGTCTTCATGGGCACCGACCAGGGCCTCAAGGAGTATCCCGAGCTCTTCAGGAAGTACTTCGCAACGGTCGTTCCGCCGGAAGACAACAAGTTCGCGGCGCTGAACAGCGCGGTCTGGTCGGGTGGCTCGTTCGTCTACGTGCCTAAGGGCGTCGAAGTCCCGCTGCCACTGCAGGCCTACTTCCGCATCAATGCGGAAAACACGGGCCAGTTCGAGCGGACGCTGATAATCGTCGACGAAGGCGCGAAGGTCCACTACATCGAGGGCTGTACCGCGCCGATCTACACCACCGACGCGCTCCACGCCGCGGTGGTGGAAGTCATCGCCCTGCCCGGGTCGAAGGTTCGCTACACCACCATCCAGAACTGGTCGAACGACGTCTACAACCTCGTGACCAAGCGCGCCCATGCCCATGCTCACTCCACGGTGGAGTGGATAGACGCGAATACAGGGTCCCGCTTAACGATGAAGTATCCGAGCATCTACCTGCGCGGCGAGGGTGCCACTGCCGAGGTGATTTCGGTGGCTGTCGCGGGTAAAGGCCAGCACCAGGACACCGGCGCCAAGGCGATACATCTGGCCCCGAATACGCGCAGCCGCATCGTCAGCAAGTCCATCTCCAAGGACGGCGGCCGGACGACGTATCGCGGCAACCTCAAGGTCGCTCCCGGCGCGACCGGCGTCGTGGCGAGCGTCCGCTGCGACGCCCTCCTGCTCGACGAGGGAAGCCGCTCCGACACGTACCCTTACATCGACATCCAGGAAGACGACACGACGATGACCCACGAGGCCACCGTCGGCAAGATCAGCCAGGATCAGGTCTTCTACCTGATGAGCCGGGGCCTGACCGAGAACGAGGCCACCAACCTCGTCGTCCAGGGCTTCCTCGAGGTCTTCACCAAGGAACTCCCGATGGAGTACGCGATCGAGTTCAACCGGCTGGTCAAGCTCGAGATGGAGGGTTCGCTCGGATGACCGCGCCCGAGGGGCCCCCTACGGCGCACATCGCCGGGGCAGCCGCCACTCCGACATCGGTTGCTTCGCGGCAGGCGCCGACCGATTTGACCCTGAGCTTCGTCGACGAGGCCACTGTTCGAGAGGTTGCGGCCGCCGCCGGCGAACCCGAGTGGCTGCTCGCGGAGCGCCTCGAGGGGCTCCGGTCGTTCGACGCTCTGCCGATCGAGACGAACCCGCTCTACACGACGTACGTTGACTTGCGAAACGCGAAGCTGGCTGCGACGCGGCCGACGCTGGGGCGCCCGGACGCAGCCGCGGCGATCGCCACAGACCCGAAGCTGCTCCCCGAGGGAGCGGCTGGGTACGCGGAAGTCAGCGACGACCGGGTGACGGCGCTCGTGCTCTCGCCGGACGCACGAGACGCCGGCGTGATCCTCGAGACGCTGGCCGGGCTCGGCAGGCGTGACCCGGAATGGCTCCGCCGACTGCTCGAAGGTGGTTGCACATTGCCGGAGCGCGACAAGCTCGCCCAGCTGACCCGGGCTCTCTGGACCAGCGGGCTGCTGCTCCATGTCCCGAACGGGGTGCGCCTCGAGCGACCCGTGGTGCTGCGCTGGTCGGTCGGCGCGCCGGGCTCCGCGGTCCTGTCGCGCAGCGTCATCTCGGTCGGGGAAGATGCCGAGGTCTCGGTTGTCGAGGAGCAGGTCGCCTCAGCCGGGTCGGTCGGCGCAGACTCGTCGGGTCCGCAGGCCTTCTTCGCCGGGACCACCGAGGTGAGACTCGGGCCGGGGTCGACCCTGTCGTTCGCCGGACTGCAGGATTTCGCCATATCGCAGGTCGCGTTCCAGCATCGATCGGCCGTGCTCGAACGGGGAGCCACCATCCGCTGGGCGCTCGCGCACCTCGGCTCGCGGATCATTCGGAGTCGAATCGACAATGCGCTCGAGGGCGACGGCGCCTCGGTAGAACAGGCCGAGATCATCTTCGGCTCCTCCGACCAGCTCTTCGACCTGACCTCCTACACGCGCCACATCGGCCGCGACACCACCGGCAACCTGCTCTCCAAAGCGGCGCTGGCGGACCGCTCGCGGGCCTACATGAAGGGCCTGGCTACGATTGACAAGCCGGCTCACGGGACCGACAGCTTCCTGGGCGAGTTCGCCATGCTGCTCTCCAAGCAGACTCGATCGGTCGCCATACCGAGCCTGGAGATCGATCAGCCCGACTGCCGGCGAGTCGCTCACGCCAGTTCCGTCGGTCCGATCGACGAAACGCAGATGTTCTACCTCGAGAGCCGCGGCATCGATCCGGACGATGCGCGCAAGTTCATCGTTCTCGGCTACCTCGAGCCGGTCGTGGCGAGGATGCCGCTCGAATCGGCCCAGAACCGGCTGCGCGAACTGCTCGACGCCAAGTGGGAAGCCCAGGTAGGCACGCGGTCCGGCGCCTCCGCGGTGGCCTGAGGTGGCGAACAACGGGGACGTGAGCACGGCCGCGACCGGGCTGCGCCGGATCGACCTGTGCAGCCTCGAAGACGTTGCGCCGGGGACGATGAAGCTCGTGGAGCTCGAAGACGAGGGCGAGCTCGTCCTCGTCGTGAACCTCAACGGCCGGCTCCACGCCACCCAGGGCGTATGCAGCCACGAGTATTTCGAGCTGAACCGGGGCTTCCTGACGGGCGATTCGATCACCTGTGCGCTGCATCTATCGCGCTTCGATCTGGACACCGGGGAGGCGCTCGACCCGCCGGCCGAGCTGCCGCTCGCGGTCTACCCGGTGATCGCCGAGGGCGGCCGCGTCCTGATAGAAGTTCCCGCGGGCCCGCTCGAAGTCAACCGGTAGGGCTAGCTCGCGCCGTCGCCGACCACGATTTGCACGTTGCCGGCCTGGTCGACGCAGACGACCACGATGTGGGCACCATCGCCGACGACTGACAGGACCTGGCTGGAGCCGATCGACTCGAGGCCGGCTATCGCTTTCCACGTGCGTCCGTCCTTTGAAGTCCAGACGGCCACAGAGCCCGTGGGCAGTACCCCTGGGTCTCCCGGTGCGAGCACTCCCGCGGCGACATATCCACCGGGACCGGCGGCGTAGTCGGAGATCCAGCCAGGCGAGGGAACTCGGGCCGAGATCGTCCAGCGGGTGAGGTCCTTACTCGTCCAGATCAGCTGGTCGTAAGGCATACGCGCCGGCCCGCCCGGTCCCATTCCGGCCACGCCGAACGAGACATAGCCGCCACCCGGCGCGGGCAGGGCCTGGCCCAACGCGTAGTACTCCAGACCCTGGGGCGCGGGGCCGGTCCACACCTGAGTCCAGTGGGCGCCATCGGCCGAATGCCAGGCGGCCTCCCGGTCCGACAGGAAGCCCCGGATGATCCAGCCGCTTGACACTCCGTACAGGCCGTCGTCCCATGCGAACCCGGGCACCCCCGAGGGGACCAGCGGAGTCCAGGACAGGCCGTCGCTGGAGGTCCAGAACTGATCCGAACTCCCGGCGCTTCCGCAGGCGAGGAACCCCGCCGGTCCTCCGGCGACTGCCAGTGCGTTCGAGTAGGAATCGGTGTTATCGGGAGCAGGCAGGCCGGTCGCGTGCCACGTCAGAAGATCGGTCGTCGTCCAGGCCATGGCCGTCTGGTGGGACCACACGCCCGTCGTGCCCACAGCCACGATGCGGCCGCCCGTCTCAGCCGCGGCGGTCACAGTGGCCGTGTTGGTCGGGAGGGAGGCTTGCTGGGTCCAGTTGATGCCGTCCCTGGATTGGTAGACCCGCGTCTCCCACGACGTGGCGGCTCCCGGACCGGGCGTTACGAACGCGGGCAGGGTTGTGTCGCCGGATGGGCTGCTCGCCGCGCTTCCGGCTGACGGCACGAAGGCCACGAAACCGGTGGATCCGAGTTCAAAGACGGTCCGTTCGTATTGGGCATAGGCCGGCGCGACCATCTGCGGGAACACGCCGCTGAGCAGCTTCCAGTTCGATCCGGGAAGTTGCGTGACTTTGGGCGGCAGCGCTGGCATCGATGGAGACGGCGACGCGCCGATCGTGCCAGTGGCAGACGAGGCTGACGACGTTGCAGACGCGGTGGCGGACGCGCTCGCAGACGGCGCGGCCGGCGGGGTTCCGCGGAAGTTGCCGAAGAAGTACACGCCGGAGCCCGCGATGGCGAGGATCGCGATGGCCGCCGCGACTCGGCCGGCGAAGCGGAGACTCCGCCATCCGGCGCGCGGCCACGGTCGGGCGTGCCCCGCCGGCCGCGACGTCGCCTCTGCCACGGTCGCTTTGAACGACGCCGGGGCGCGGTCCGGGACCGAGCCGGCCAGCCATTCGCGGATGACTTCTTCGGGATCGGGACGTTGGCCAGTCATCGGCGGACCTCCTCGGATGATTCGATGGCCGCGCGAAGGGCCTCGAGCGCGTAATGGAGGCGCGATTTCACCGTGCCCGCCGGCAGCCCGAGTCGCTCGGCGATCTCATCGACCGGCAGGTCACGCCAGAACCGCAGCACCACGATGATCCGCTGCTCGGGGCTGAGCCGGGCGAACGCAGGCTCGAGGATCAGTCGCGCCATCGTGGCCTGCTGTGCGTCGGCGGCGGGCAACTCGTAGGCATCGTCGAGCGCAACGACGTGGATAACCCGGACGTGCCGCATCCGGTTGCGGCAGACGTTGAGTAGGATCCGGTCGAACCAGGCGTCGAACCGGCTCGGGTCGCGCAGCGTCTCCCAGCTCGACCAGGCCTGGGCGATGGCCTCCTGAGTGGCGTCCTCGGCCTCGTCACGGTCACGGAGGACGAGGCTGGCCAGCCGGTAGCTTTGGAGCAACCGAGAGTCGTCGAAGGCGGCAAATGCCTCGAGGCGATGCCGACCCGCGCGATCCGGCGCCGCGTCCGTGAAGCTGGCACGACCTCCCGGCGATCCTCGAAGTCCCCTCAAGACGGGCAAGTGTCCCTCCACACCCGGTGCCTCCGTGCCGCGCCCTTTTGGCGCTCACAGCTATGACACCCGAGACTGCATGAACGTTCAGAGGGACAGGATGCGCCCCAGCCCCAGTTGTTCGGCTCGCTCCAATATCGCGGCCGCGAACACGACGTCGGCCAACCCGACACCCAAGTGCGTAACCAGGATGCGTCCCGCGGGGCGGCCGCCCGCGCCGCCCGCGCCGCCCGCGCCGCCCGCGCCGCCGCGCAGCACCTCTCCTAGTGTCGCGTCGGGATCCGGGTAGCCGGCGAAGGATTCCTCGGAACGCGTGGCGAGGAACTGGTCGCGTTCATCGACCACGAAACGAGCCTCACGGGCGAGCGCTGCCGGAGCCTGCATGTCGTAGTCCACCGCGACGAATAGCGTCTCCCGGCCGAGCCAATCAGGATCCAGCGCTTGCTGGGCGGGCCCGAAAGACACGACCGAGACGACCACGTCGGCGCCTTCGACCGCCCGGCGGACGTCCGGCGCGACCTCGGCTGAGCCGACGCCTTCGATTCTCCCCGCAGCCGCGGCGAGAGCTCGAGCTCGATCGACGTCGCGGTCGACCAGCCGGATCGAAGCCCCCGGCAGCAGGTGGCCGATGACCGGCAGGTGGCCGCGCGCCTGCGTCCCGGCTCCCAGGATCGCCACACGCGCCGGCTGGCCGGCAGTGTCCGGCATGAAGAGGCGAATTGCCGTTCCGCTGATCGCGGCCGTACGCTGGGCGGTGATCGCGCCGGCATCCATCACGGCGACAGGAACGCCCGTCCGCGGGTCGTTCAGCAGCAGCAGGGCATGGTAGGTCGGCAGGCCGATCAGCGGGTTGTCCGGAAAACCCACTATCCACTTCAGGCCGACGGAGTCGTCGCTGCCGTCTGCCGCCGACCCGCGCAGCAGTGCCGGCATGGCGTGCGCCACCGAGCCGGGCTGATGTGGATGCACACCGATCTTGGGCGGAAGCTCCGCATCTTCCCCCAACGCGCACAGAGTCTTTTCCGCGAGCGCAAGACGTTCTGGCAGAGGCGGCATCGCGGCGGTCACGTCGGCGGCGGCCAGGTATCGAAAGGACGGCATGGACTCTCACTACGACTGCGAGAGGGAGTCTAGCGGTAGGATGATGCCGTCGGCGACCCGACTCGCGACCCGATTCGCGACCCGATTCGCGGACCCGACCGAGCCAGATAGGAGATCGATGCAGCTGTTGCGGGGCCTTGCCGTCGGCGCGATCGTCGGCGGTCTGCTGTACGGCTTCCTCATCATGTGGATGCATGCCATCGACTGGCTCGCGGCCATCTCCAGCGTGGCCCTGGCCCTGGCGATCATGGCCGTGGTCGGGACCGGTAGGGACGAGCGGGGGATCGCCGCAGATGCCGCCTGGCGCGCCGCCGCGCCGGACTTGCCTCCGGTCATGGACCGAGTAGCCATCGAGCGGACTCAGGTCCACCTCCCGGGTCCGCGAAAGCCCGGCCGCCCAGCGGCGGCTGATCGCCAGGCCGGAACGGGCCCGGACGACGCCTCCGATGTCGATTCGGCGGCGATAGGCTAGGCTGAGCCCGCATCGCCGCCGCGACCCGGAGCCGTCGGGGCGGAAGGCGCCGACTACGGGACCACTCGCATGGGCAGAGCGGACCTCCGGTACGGTGCCCGGAGCGAGAAAACCTGCCCGTCGCCGGGGCCGTTCGAAGCTGCAGATTCGGCCGGGCGACCGCCATTAGGGAGGACAGGCGCGACAGCCTGAGGACACGACGAAGATGGGCGCTTTGGAACGAATCGACGAGACCGACGCTCGGATCCTGGACCTCCTTCAGCGGGATGGCCGCGAGTCCTTCGCCGACATCGGCCAGGCCGTCGGCATGAGCGGTCCGTCGGCTCACGAGCGGGTCAAGAAGCTCGAGGCGCGCGGGGTCATCAGGGGCTACGTCGCCGTCGCCGATCCGACCCTGCTCGGTTACGGGGTTCTCGCGTTCATCTTCATCAAGCAGGTCCCGGGCACGATCGCGACCGACCTGACCGGCGACTTCGGCGAGATCGATGAGATCGAGGAGTGCCATCACCTCGCCGGCGAGTCCGACTATCTGCTCAAAGTGAGAGCCACCGACACGCGCCATCTCGAGCGGACTCTGCACCGCATCCAGCAGGTCCCCCACGTGTTCACGACCGAGACGCAGGTCGTCTTTTCGAGCGCTTTCGAGCGCCGTCCGCTGCACTGGAGACGCGAGCCGGAGCTGCCGCCAGCGCTTCCGCAGGGTTCCTAGCGTGCCCGAGACCCGGCGCGCCCCGGAGGATGCCGAAGCCGCCGGCAGCCGGGCAGGCAACAGCGTACCCGAGCCCGACGTCGCGGCCCTTTTCGATTCCATCGCCCCCGTCTACGACAGGATGAACACGATCATGACCGCGGGGCTGGACGGACGTTGGCGCCGCGCCGCGGTCCGCGCAGCCCGCCTCGTCCCGGGCGATTCGGTGCTCGACGTGGCGTGCGGGACGGGCAAGCTCACCGCCGCGCTGGCGCTGGTCGTCGGGCCGCTGGGGAAGGCGGTCGGCGTCGATCTGGCACCCGCGATGCTGGAGGAGGCTCGACGGTCGTGGGGCGACATAGTCCAGGTCGAATTCCGGCTTGCGAACGCTTTGGCGCTGCCCGTGGAAGACTCGTCGTTCGAGGCGGCTACCATCGCCTTCGGCCTCCGCAACCTCGCCAGCTTCGAAGACGGGTTCCGGGAGATGGCTCGGGTGGTGCGTCCGGGTGGGCGCGTCGTCTGCCTCGAGCTGTCCGTGCCGCGACCGAAGCCGATCGGCAGGCTCTACGAGGCCGCCTTCAATGGGATGGCGCCCACGATCGGCTCGTTCTTCCGGCGACGCGCCGAGTACGCCTATCTGCCGCACACGCTCGAAGGCTTTCCCGATCCGATCGAGCTGGCCGCCACGATGCGCCGGGCCGGGCTCGCGAACGTTTCGGTGCGCCGGCTCGCACTCGGCGCCGTAGCTTTACACGTCGGGACGGTTCCCGGCGCCGAAGCATCCAGGCCCGCGTCGAGAGCCGGCTAGTACCCGCTCGGGCGACTCCGGGTCGATGCCTTAGCTGAGGGCGCCGTCGGTCGGTGCCCCGTCCGGCGGGGTTCCGCCACCAGGCGTTTGGCTGCTCGACGATGCCGACTTCCTCGTGCGAACGGCCCGAGATGACCGCCGCGAGGCCGCCGACGCTGACGTCGGCGCTGCGGACGCGGAGGCAGTGGAAGCGACCGCCGGGTCATATGTCACGAGGACGGTTGCAGTCTGGGCGTCTTCCGCCTCGGTCTTCGCCCGGGCCGCCTCGATGCGGTCGGCGGCGGTGCTGGCCAGCTCTTCGCTAATCCTGCCCTCGAGGTAGGCGGTATGAAGGTCGATCAAGTCCACGACCGTCTCTTCGTCCACCAGCCGCCCGCGCTTGGCCATCGCCGCGACGAGCATCGTGGCCTCGACCTTGTCGACGGGCCCGACCGGCGGTTCGGAGGCCTCAAAAGGATGGTCTGCCAGCAGGAGCCACACGACCAGCGCGCCGACGGCCAGACCGAGGAGACCGAAGAAGAAGTAGAACGGCATGTCCATCGTCAGCCAATCCTATGTGGGTCGAGGCCGCAGCAATCGGGTGACGCCGGGGATCTTCGACCCCGCCGCGTTTCCCGGCCAGTATAGGGACGGCGATGCTTCCACGAGAGGGAGTGCGGCCCCGCTACACTGTGCCGGCCATGATCGACATCACGCCCAATCCCATCCTGGGCTCGCTCGGCCCAATCGAAATCCGCTGGTACGGACTTGCGTACGTCGCCGCCATCGTCGGCGGCACGTGGCTCGCGACTCGCGAAGCCCGCCGGCGTGGCGAGCGCACCGACGTGATCCTCGATGGGCTCATATTCCTCGCCGTCGCCGCCCTGATAGGTGGCCGCCTGTACCACGTCATCGACCAGTGGGCTTACTACAGCGATCACCTGGCCCAGATCGTTCTGCCGCCGTACAGCGGACTCGGCGTTTACGGTGGGCTTTTCACGGGCCTGCTGGCCGCGATCTGGTATGCGCGGCGGCATCAGTTGGACTTCTGGCGCTGGGCCGACATATTGGCCCCGGCGATATTGCTGGCGCAGGTGATCGGACGTTGGGGCAACTTCGCGAACCAGGAGCTCTACGGACCCCCGACCACGCTGCCGTGGGGCATCGCGATCCAATGCCAGTACCGCATACCCCAGTACGCGTGCCCCGCCGGCTCGGACCCGGCCGCGACTCTAGGGCAGCACTTCATACCGCTCTTCCTGTACGAGTCCCTGCTGAGCCTCGCCGGCGTCTTCGTGCTGCTGTGGCTGTGGCGCACGTTCACTGCGCGCGGTCGATTGTTCATAGCCGGCGACGTCGGAATGCTGTACTTCGTCTGGTACGGTCTGGAACGGAGCCTGCTCGAGTTCTTCCGGAGCGGCTACGACTGGACCTTCTTCGGGCTCGGCACGGCCCAGATCGTCGGCATCGGCGCGGCCGCGGTGGCGATCGTGATCATCGTCGTCCGCCACCGGCTGGCCGGCCGCGGGCCGGGGGAGTCCGCGGAAGGGGCATCGATCGAACCGGCTCCGCTGGCGCCTGCCGAGGTTCCTCCGCCGGCGTAGGTTCGGGCTCGACTAGCGGCCGCTGCCCGCAGTCTACTTCTGACTCGGCGACTCGGGCGACTCCGGCCGCGCCGCAACCCCGGCGACCGCCGGTTTCGGGCGCGTTGGCGCGCTCGGCAGCGGTGCCGACACATGGGCAGTTGCGCGACCGAAGGCCCGCTCCGGTACAATCGGTCGGTCCCGAATACCGACGCAACTCTGGACAGAAACCGTGTTCCCCGACGACGCCGGCTGCGACGCCCCTTCAACGGCTTGGGCTGTCGGCCGCTCGATACTCGGGAGAAGCCTTAGCGGCAGCGAGGAGAAATCGTGACGACCATAGGCGCCAGGGCAGAAGCGCTGCCGCAGGGCTTGTCTGCGGAGCATCCCATCGTTCGCTGGGTGGACGAGGTTGCGGCCCTGACGACTCCCGACGCCGTCCACTGGGTCGACGGCTCGGACGAGGAAAATGATCGTCTCTGTCAGCTCCTGGTGGAGCACGGCACTTTCATCCGCCTGAACCCCGAGCTGCGGCCGAACAGCTTCCTGGCACGCTCGGATCCTTCGGATGTCGCCCGAGTGGAGGAGCGGACGTTCATCTGCTCGGAGAGCCAGGATGATGCCGGGCCAACGAACAACTGGAGCGACCCGAAGGAGATGCGGGAGACGCTCAACGGTCTCTTCCGCGGCTCGATGCGGGGTCGGACCATGTACGTCATCCCGTTCTCGATGGGCCCGATAGGCTCGCCGATCGGCCGGCTGGGCATCGAGATCACCGACTCGGCATACGTCGTCGTCAACATGCGGATCATGACCCGGATGGGTTCGGCCGCCCTCGCCGAAATCGTCCGCGCAGGGGATTTCGTACCCGCGATCCACACCATCGGGGCGCCCCTCGATCCGGGTCAGCAGGACTGCTCCTGGCCGTGCGACTCGGAGACCAAATACATCGTCCATTTCCCCGAGACACGGGAGATCTGGTCGTACGGATCCGGCTACGGCGGCAACGCGCTCCTCGGCAAGAAGTGCTACGCGCTGCGAATCGCTTCGGTCATCGCCCGGGACGAGGGCTGGCTGGCCGAGCACATGCTGATCATCAAGGTCACTTCGCCGGATGGCCGGGTCAAGCATATGGCCGGCGCTTTCCCGTCCGCCTGCGGAAAGACCAATCTCGCAATGCTCGAGCCGACTCTCCCCGGCTGGAAGGTCGAAACTATCGGCGACGACATCTGCTGGATGAAGTTCGGCGCGGACGGCCAGCTATACGCGATCAACCCGGAATCGGGCTTCTTCGGCGTCGCGCCCGGCACGTCGATGGCGACCAACGCCAACGCGATCCGCAGCCTGAACGCCAACTGCATCTTCACCAACTGCGCCCTGACCGACGACGGCGACGTGTGGTGGGAGGGCCTGACGAAGGAGCCACCGGCCCACCTGATCGACTGGAACGGCAGCGACTGGACGCCGGCCTCCGGAACGTTGGCCGCCCACCCGAACGCGCGGTTCACGGCGCCGGCCGGTCAGAACCCCGTCATCGATCCTATGTGGGAGGATCCGGCCGGCGTCCCGATCGATGCGATCATGTTCGGCGGCCGCCGCGCCACCACCGTTCCGCTCGTTCGCGAGGGCTTCGACTGGGTCCACGGCGTCTTCCTCGGCTCGATCATGAGCTCGGAAATGACCGCCGCGGCTTTTGGGACGATCGGAAAGCTGCGTTTCGACCCGTTCGCGATGGTGCCGTTTTGCGGCTACAACATGGCCGACTACTGGGGCCACTGGCTGGAGATCGGCAAGAGGGCAGGCGCCCGGTTGCCGCGCATCTACCTGGTCAACTGGTTCCGCAAGGATGCCGCCGGCAACTTCATGTGGCCCGGCTTCGGCGACAACAGCCGGGTCATCGAGTGGATCTTCGGCCGCTGCTCCGGCGAGGAAGACGCGGTCGCTACGGCGATCGGCTTCCTGCCGGCCCCCGGCGCGATCGACATCAGCGGTATGGACGTCACGGCCGAGGGTCTGGCGGCCCTCCTGGCCGTCGAGCCGGCGGCGTGGGTCGCGGAGCTGGCCACCATCGACGACCACTACGCCAGGTTCGGATCGAAGCTTCCGGCGCCGCTTGCGGCTCACCTGGAGGACGTGAAGAAGGCTATTTCGGCCGCCTGACGGCAGCGACCCACATCGCGCCGGCTGGCTCTGCCGGCGTCCCACACGAGGGAGGTTCCGGATGTCGGTAGGTCGTGCAAAGGTCACAGTGATCGGGGCCGGCAACGTCGGGGCCACCGTGGCCCAACGGATCGCCGAAGCGAGCCTCGCCGACGTTTGCCTGATCGACGTCGTCGAAGGCCTTCCCCAGGGTAAGTCGCTGGATCTGGCCGAGTCGGCGCCGCTACAGGATCACGACCAGGTGATCCACGGCACCAACGATTACGCCGACACGGCCGAATCGGACGTCGTCGTCGTGACCGCAGGTCTGGCGCGACAGCCCGGAATGAGCCGCGACGACCTGCTGATGAAGAATGCCGGGATCGTGCGCTCGGTAGTCGAACAAGCTGTTCGCCACTCCCCGCATTGCATCCTTGTGGTCGTCACGAACCCGCTCGACGCCATGGTTCACGTGGCGCTGGAGACGAGCGGGTTCCCCCGCGAGCGGGTGATCGGCATGGCCGGCGTGCTCGATTCCGCCCGGTTCCGAGCATTCATCGCCGCGGACCTCGGCGTGTCCGCAGCCGATGTCTCGGCCTTCGTCCTCGGCGGCCACGGCGACACGATGGTGCCGTTGCCACGCTACTCGACAGTCGCAGGCATTCCGCTGCCGGAGCTCATGACCGCGGCCCGGATCGAAGAGCTCGTCAGCCGAACGCGGACGGGCGGGGCTGAGGTCGTCGCGCTCCTCAAGTCCGGGAGCGCGTTCTACGCACCCGCCTCGTCGGTGCTCCAAATGGTCGAGGCGATCGTGAAGGATCGAAAACGCGTCCTTCCGTGCGCCGTCCTGCTGCGCGGCGAATACGGGATAGACGGCCTGGTCGTTGGGGTGCCCATCGTCCTCGGGGCTTCGGGGTTGGAGAGGATCATCGAAGTCGCCCTGACCGACGACGAGAAACGCGCCCTGATCGCCTCCGCCGGCGCGGTGAGCGGCCTGGTCGAGACGGTGCACGGGGCGGCCCGCGTAGGTCCCGCAAGACTCGCATAGGCCGCCCCGGGACACGAAAGAGCCCCGGCGGTCCCGTCCGGCCGGGGCTCTCTCTGAACTGATGTCCTGCGGTGCGGCGCCGGTCCCGGACCCCCCGGGTTGCCGGGACTTCGGCGCCGCCGTCCGATCCCCTCGGTTGCGGCTTTCGCCGCGCACCGGGCTGTTTCCCCCTGAGCCTCGCCGGGTCCCTGGACCGCTCCAGCTACCGCCGATGCGCGGATTATTTAGCGGAATTTAGTCGCGAAGCTGATTGCAGCCGACATGCAAGGTGTCGGCCAGCCGACAGGCGCGGGGAGCCGACCCCGATGGGCCGACCCCCACGGGCCGCTACCGGTACACTGCGGGCCGTGTTTGCCGTCATTCGTTTGGACTTCGATGCCACCGTCACCTGGCTCGGCTGGACGGTTCGGCTCGAAACCCTTGCCATCGCCGCGGCCGTCTTCATCGGGATCGCGCTGGCAGGGATCGGTGCCGGACGGATGCAGGCTCGGCTCGACCGCCTGGACGAGAACGATCCCCAGCGACAACCTCGCTTGCGACGCGACGACCTCATCCTGATTGCATTCGGGGCGGTTCCGGGTGCGGTCGTCGGCGGACGACTCGGGTACGCCTTGATCCACTTCGACTACTACCGCGCCAACCCCGCGGCTGTGGCAGACCCGAGCCAGGGCGGTCTTGCCCTGACGCTCGGCGTCCTGCTCGGAATCCTCGGCGCCATGGGCGTGGCGCGCCTTCTGGCGGCCCCGGTCGGCCGTTGGTTGCATGTCGCCAGCGTCCCGCTGCTGGTTGGGTTGGGTCTGTCGAAACTCGCGATGGTCCTCGGCGGCGCAGGTCAGGGCCAGTACTCGGACGCGTCGTGGGCAACCTCGTACCCTCGGTCCGGGCCCTGGGCAAGTGCCAACCCCGGCCTCTCGGCGCTTCCGTCCCAGGCCCTCGAAGGTGGGTTGGTTCTGCTCGCGGCGGTGGCGATACTCGTCGTCCCCGTGCTCGCCAGGTTCCGTGTCCGGCGCTGGCGGCGCATCGTGCGGCCGGGTTGGGCGGCCAGGCGCGACTGGGCAGTTCTTCGCGGCTGGCGCCGGTTCGTTACCGCGCTGTGCCTGTGGGCGATCGTCCGGATCGTGGCCGCCTTCACCTGGCGCGACGCGGAGGTTCTCGGCCCGTTCCGTGTAGAGCAGCTGATCCTGCTGGCCATCCCCGGAAGCTGCATCGTATGGTTCCTGGGGTCCCGGCTGAGAAGGCGCCTGGGGGTCTTGCGCGAGCGCCGGAAAGCCGCGCAATCGGCGTTGGCGCGGGTGCGGGCGCGGGCGGCCGAGAAGACGGCGGCGGAAGCGGTCAAGTCCAGACCCGACGCCTAGCGTGCCGTTCGCATTGGGCGGCACAGACCCGGGGAGCGGGCGCCGGTCGGGGCCGCCGGAGTATGCTCGGGGTCTCGCGGAAAGTGCCGTGACCGATCGAGATCTCGTTCGCGTCTTGGAGGTCGAAGTGCCGTCTCGTCCCGGTTCCGAACGGAAGCCGGTAGCCGGCACCGCCGCCGCCCCCGGCACCGCCGCCCCCGTTTGGGAGAACGGCAGCCAGGCGCGCGACCGCCGACCCGGCGAGACTGCGGTTCCGCCATCGCGCGCCCGCTCCACGAGGCCAGTGGCTCGCACCCAGGAGGGGACGAAGGCGCCGCCTATCCTGGTCCGCCAGACCCGCGGGGGAGTCGTCGAGAGCCGCCATCGCGGCTCGATCGTCGAGGTGGCGGGCGACGGCACGGTGCGCCGGTTCGTCGGCGATCCGGACACGGTGGTCAACCTCCGATCCGCGGTCAAGCCGTTTGGACTCGTCGCGTTGGTCGAAGCCGGCGGCATCGAGGTGTTTGGTCTGTCGGAGGCCGAGATCGCGATCATGGCCGGTTCCCACTCGGGCGAGGACCTTCACGTCCGAACCCTGCAGGCGGTCTTCCGGCGTTCGGGGATCTCACAGCAGTTGCTCGGCTGCGGCTCCGAAGGCGCTCCGCTGGATGTCCTGACAGCGGCCCGCCTGTCGCGCGATGGCGAGAAGCCGGGCCCCATGCGCCACATGTGCTCCGGCCAGCACGCATCGTTGCTGCTGCTGTGCAAGCTGAACGACTGGCCGCTGACCGAGTACTGGCGCGCCGACCACCCTGTCCAGCGTGTCTATGCCGCGACCGTGGCACGGGCGTTCTCCACTACGGCGGGCGCGCTGCTGACGTCGACCGACGCTTGCGGCCTGCCTACCTACGCCTTCCCGCTGCGAGAAGTCGCGCGCGCGTTCTCGCTTCTGGCCGATCCCGGGGCCATCCCCGAATCCGACTCGCGCTCGAGCCTGGCGGATGCTCTGACGCGGATCCGGGATGCGATGCTCGCCAACCCCGAGATGGTCGCCGGCAGCCGCGACCGTATCGATTCGTCGCTGATGAAGGCAGCGCCGGGCCGCGTCTTGAGCAAGGGCGGTGCGGAAGGGCTGCGCGGCTTCGCGATATTGCCGCGAGGCGCCGGCCAGACTGTCGCATCCGGCCTCGCCCTGAAGATCGAAGACGGCGGCGGATACGACAGGGCTTCCTCGGCCGCTTCGGTGGAGGCGCTGCGCCAGGCTGGAGCCCTTGAAGGCGCCGCTCTCCGCTCGCTCGCCCGATACCACCGGCCCAAGGGACTCGACCCTCACGGCGAGGCCGTGTCCGAGGCAATCGCGGAGTTCGACCTGGCTCCGGTAGGTGAGTTGCTGGGCTGAAGGTCAAGGGCCTCGCTCGCCCGCGGCACATGGGGCCGCCGCCTGGGGCCGCGCTCGCCTCCGGGCTGCCGGTCCGCCGGCTGCGACTGGCGTGCGCGCGACGGCGCTCCCGTACACTTGCGCCATGACCGACGTCCGCGTTCGAATCGCGCCGAGCCCCACCGGCCCGCTCCATCTCGGGACCGCCCGAACGGCGCTCTTCAACTTCCTGTTCGCCCGGCACGCCGGCGGGACGTTCATCTTCCGCCTCGAGGACACGGACCAGGCCCGCTCGACGGTGGAGTTCGAACGGGACATCCTCAACGGCCTCCACTGGCTGGGTATGACCTGGGATGAGGGACCGGGCATCGGCGACGAGCCCGAGCGCGGCGCCTATGGGCCGTATCGCCAGATGCTACGCATGGCGCGCTACACCGAGACCGCGGACCGGCTCCTCGCCGAGGACAAGGCGTACCACTGCTACTGCTCGCCCGCGGAACTCGACGCGGAGCGAAAGCGCCAGGAAGCCGCGCGCCTGCCGGGCCGCTACAACGGCCGCTGCGCCCACTTGAGCGCGGTGGAGAGGGCCGCGTTCCAGGCCGAGGGGCGCAAGCCCGTGGTGCGCTTCCGCATTCCGCCGGATCGGACGATCGCCTTCGACGACATCGTGCGCGGCCACGTGGAGATCGACACCGACGTCCTCGGCGGCGACCTGGTCATCCTCCGCGCCGACGGCACGCCCCTGTACCACTTCACCGTGGCGGTGGACGACGCAGCGATGGCAATCACGCATGTCATCCGCGGCGAGGATCATCTGTCCAACACGCCCAAGCACATCCTGCTCTTCGAGGCGCTCGGTTCGAAGGTGCCGCAGTTCGCCCACCTGCCGCTGATCCTCAACGCCGATCGCAGCAAGATGAGCAAGCGCAAGAGCCAGACCGCCGTGGCCGACTACCGGGCCCAGGGCTTCATCCAGGAGGCTTTCGTCAATTACCTCGCGCTCCTGGGCTGGTCGACCGGCACGGAGGAAGAGGTTCTGTCGATGACCGAGCTGATCGAGCGGTTCGACCTTTCGGCCGTCAACAGCGCCGGCGCCGTCTTCGACCGCGAGCGGCTCGAGTGGCTCAACGGCCAGTGGATCAGGCGTCTTCCGGCAGATGAACTGATCGATCGCCTGCGCCCGTTTCTCGAGGCGGAGTTTGCGGCCGGCCGCATCGACTGGCTGCCCACCGACGACGAGATCTGCTCGCTCCTGCCGGTCGTCCAGGAGCGCTTGCCGACGCTTTCCGCCGTGGGCGACGTGATCGATTTCCTATTCGTGAACGAGCTGCGACCGGATCCCGCCGCGATCGTGCCCAAGCGTTGGGACGCGGCCATTACCGCTGCCGCACTTGCAGCCGCCCGCCGGACGATAGCCGAAGTCGGTCGTGTTGCCTGGGAAGCGGACGAGATCGAGCCGCCCTTGCGGCGCCTGGTGGTGGAGCGCGGCTGGAAGGCCGGCGACCTGTTCATGTCGATTCGAGTTGCGATCACCGGCCGCACCGCGACCCCACCGCTGTTCGATACGATGGTCGCCCTGGGCTACGAGCGTACGCTGGCCCGGCTTGATCGGGCCGTCGAGTTGATCGAAGCGAACGCGCCGAGCGTGTAGGAAGGACATTCCGGGATGGCACGAACGATCCTGGTTGTCGACGACGAACGCACGTTGCGCGAGACGCTGGCTGAGAGCCTCGAGACCGAGGGCTTCGTCGTGGTCCAAGCGGCCGACGGGCGAGAGGCCGTCAACGCGTTCCGGCGCAGCCATCCCGACCTGATCCTGCTCGATCTGATGCTGCCCGAGCTGAGCGGTACCGAAGTGTGCCGGATCATCCGCTCGGAGTCGGGCGTGCCGATCCTGATGCTCACGGCCAAGAACGCCGAACTGGACAAGGTCGTGGGCCTCGAGCTCGGCGCCGACGACTATGTCACCAAGCCGTTCAGCTTCCGCGAGCTGCTGGCCCGGATCAGGGCTCTGCTGCGCCGCTCGGAGCAGCAATCCCAGTCCGCGGAGACCGAGACGGTGGAGCTCGGCGGGGTCAAGGTGGACCTGGCCGGCCGGCGGCTGCTGCGCGGCTCGGAGGTGCTGGCGGTCAAGCCGAAGGCGTTCGAGCTGCTCGCCTTCCTGATCCGGAACGCCGGCCACGTCTTCACCCGCGACCAGCTGCTGGAGCGTGTCTGGGGCTACGACTACGCCGGCGAGACCCGCACAGTGGACGTCCATGTGCACTGGCTCAGGGCGCTAATCGAAGAGGATCCGGCGATCCCAGTGTATCTGGAAACGGTTCGCGGTGTGGGGTACGTCCTGCGGCGGCCCGACGTCGACTGAAGCGGACCCGGCGCCCGGGCCTCTAGACCCCGAAAAGACGCAGAACCGCGCCGACGGGGCCGGAGATCAGCTGCAGCAGGAAATACGCCGCTGCGGCGATCAGCGCCGAACAGGGGATCGTGAGGATCCACGCCGTGGCGATGCTGCGCGCCACTCCCCAGTGGACGGCGCTGGCCCGATCGCTCGTGCCCACGCCCATGATGGCGCTGGAGATGACGTGGGTCGTCGAGACGGGCATGCCGAAGTGGGCGGCGCCGAGGATCAGGGTCGCGGCGGTTGTCTCGGCGGCGAAGCCGTGCACCGGATCGAGCTTCACGACCTTCTGACCCATGGTCTTCATGATCCGCCAGCCCCCGGCGGCGGTTCCCAGTGACATCGCGGTCGCGGCCATCAGGATCACCCACACCGGCACGGTCTTGTCGTGGATCGCGCCGGTGCTGAACAGGGCCAGGGTCATGATGCCCATCGTCTTCTGGGCATCGTTGGAGCCGTGGCTGAGGGCCATGTAGGTCGCCGATAGGATCTGGAGCCGCCGGAAGCGGTCGTTGATGCGGCGAGGGCTCGTGCCGCTCCAATCCTCGGCTGGTCTGGAGCCCCCAACGGCGCCTTCGACCGAACTCGCGGCCGGCGCCCCGGTCGCGTCGGGCCGGTTCAGTCTCCGAATGAAGTGGTGCGGGTTGGCCCAGCCGATCGCGTTGAGCAGGATGACCATCACGGCCAGCCCGATCGCGAAGCCCAGCAGCGGGGAGCTGAACAGCGGCACGAGGACCTTGAACCCGAAGTTGCCCCACTGGACTGCGTTCGAGCCGGCCTCCGCCCAGGCCGCGCCGATGAGGCCACCGATGAGCGCATGGCTGCTCGAGCTCGGGATCGCCAGCCTCCAGGTGATCAGGTTCCACGCGATCGCCCCGAGAAGAGCGGCCATGAGCACCGTCGCGCCGTTGCCGAGGACGGTGCTGTCCTGGACGATCCCGCTCCCGATAGTGCCCGCGACGGCGGTCCCGAACACCAGCGCCCCGACGAAATTGGCCGTGGCCGAGAGCAAAATCGCGTGCTCGGGCTTCAGGGCGCGGGTCGAGACGGAAGTGGCGATGGCGTTGGCGGTGTCGTGGAAGCCGTTGATGTAATCGAACGAGACGGCCAGCGCGAAGATCGCGACCAGTGCCAGAAAAGTGCTTTCGGCCAAGCCTCGATGACCTCGCGGTGACGGAACGTTCGTGGCGTCGGAGCGCCACGCCCCTGAGAGGCTAACAAATCGCGGACCTGCCCGCGCGTTCGAGTTCCGGCCGCATGTAGCAACGGTTCACACCCGCGGGCCAACCCGCTAACTTCGGCCGCCGATTGCGCCTTTGGGGAGGTCCGCGCCTTCTCGCTTGACGTAACGCGGCGCCCGGGCGACCATCGTCGCCATGTGGGCCCGCCGCCGTCACGACCGCTGATGTTCGACTCGCTGCTCGTCATCATCGTGGGTGGACTCGTCGGGCCTCTCCTGGCGGCCGGGCAGCGGCCGCTCCTCCCGGCCGTGGTGGGGGAGCTGATCGCCGGCATCGTCATCGGCCGTTCGGGGCTGGACCTTGTCGACGCTACGACCCCCGCCAACGGACTCCTGTACGGCCTGGGCTTCGCGATGCTGATGCTGGTCGCGGGTTCCCACGTGGACCTGCGCGCTCCGGGCCTGCGGGTTGGCGCTCGGGCCGGGCTCCTGGCGGCCGCCGTGGTCGCGGTCATGTCGTTGCCGGTCGGGTTGGCGATCGGAGCGATCCTCGCGCCCGGCGCGCCTTCTCTCTTGTTCCCGGTCCTGCTGGCCGGCAGCTCGGCGGCCGTCGCTTTCCCGATCCTCGAAGAGCGCGGTCTCATCGGGCCCGGAGTGGCGGTGCTGCTCGTCTGGATCCCGGTGGCCGACGCGCTCACCGTGCTGCTCATGCCACTCACCCTGATCGGTGCCGCCAAGATCCCCGAGGCGCTCGGTGGCGACGTGGCGATCGTGGCTTGCACGGTTGCCGCGCTGTGGCTCGGCGAGCGTGTCGCGACCTCGCAGCCCGCCTTGACGCTGCGTGACCGATCGCGGACGCGGGGTTGGGCATTCCAGCTCCGGGTCACGCTGCTGATGCTCGTAGCGCTCTCGCTGATCGCTTCGCACACCGGCGCCTCAACCCTGCTCGCCGGCTTCGGGGCGGGCCTCATCCTGGCGCGGATCCGCGAGCCGGACCGTCTCGAGGTCCAGCTTTCGGGCATCGCCGAAGGGTTCTTCGTCCCTGCCTTCTTCGTGCTCATCGGCTCCGAGCTCGACCTCCGGGCGCTGGCGGGCGATCCGCAGGCCATCGGGCTCGCGCTCGTCATGGCGGCCGGCGCTATTGCGATCCATCTGGCGGCGAGCCGGGTCGTGGCGCCCCGACCGTGGAGCGGATTCGGCCTGGCCGCGGCGGCTCAGCTCGGGCTGCCGGCCGCGGCCGCATCCCTCGGGCTCGCGACGAATGCCCTTTCGCCGGCGGTCGCGGCCGCGATCGTGCTCGCCGGCTGTCTCACGGTTCTGCCCGCGTCGATCGGTACGCGGAGGTTGGCGGACGTCCTGGCCGCCCCGTCCCACGAAAGAGAGGTCAGAGCATGAGCGAGCCCGTCCGCATCGCCGCCATCGACATCGGCAGCGACACGGTCCACATCCTTATCGCCGACGCGTCGGCCTCGGCCGGCGGCCCGCTCGTCAGCCGCGTCGAGCAGCAGGGCGAGCTCATCGAACTAGGCCGACTGATAGCGACGACAGGACAGGTCGGCAAGCCAGCGGCGGCGCGACTTGAGGCGATCCTGAAGCGCTACCTGAAGCTCGCCCGCAAAGGGAACGATCGAGTCGTCATCGGGGCGACCGAAGCGCTCCGCCGGGCAACCGATGGACCGGCCCTGGTCGAGCGACTGTCGGGCGAGCTGGGAGAACCCGTGCGTGTCCTATCGGGAGCGCGAGAAGCCGCCCTCGGCCTGGCCGGCGCGGTTCACCGACTCGACCCGACCGGATCGCAGCTGCTCATCGACTCGGGCGGCGCCTCGACCGAGCTGACCCTCACGGATGGCCGCCGTGCGGTCGCGTCGGCGTCCCTGCCGGTAGGTGCCGCCCTTCTCGGTGCCGGGCTTCGTGGCGATCCGCCCGAGGCCCTCAGTTGGGCGCTCGGCGGCGTTCGCGTCGGATCCGTCCTGTCATTGGCACCGGCCGGCAAGCCCGCCCGGGCCTGGGCGACCGGCGGCTCGGCCCATAACCTCGCCGGCCTCGAGCGTACCAAGGGTCGCTCTGGCGACCGGCCGCTGACGATGACCAAGCTATCGACCCTGGCGACCCAACTCCTCGCGGAGCCGGCTCGCAAGCTGGCCCGGCGGAGCGGGGAAGACCCCGATCGAGTCGAGATCCTGCCGCCCGGCCTGCTGATCGTCGCGGCGGTCCTGTCCCACTACGGCCTCGACGAAGTCACGGTCGTGCCCGAAGGATTGCGCGAAGGCATGATCGCCGCTGCCTTCGAACTCGGCGACGCGTGGTGGCAAGACGCGCCGCCAACCGTGATCAAGTAGGAATGGTCAGGGCGAGAGGATTTGTCCCGACACTACACGGGTGATCGTCCGGAAGGGCGCCGTCGGGGACGTCGAGCGGCGGGTTCCGGCCTGACGGGGTGCCTTCGTCGTCTCCGATTTGGGACACGCCATGACTGTAGGCTTAGTCTGCGATCCGTCCGTCGAGCCTCCGGACAGTGACAGCCTGATTGCGTCAGGTGGCAGAGGGGAGCCGAGTAATGACGACTGATACCACACCCATCGACGCCCACCGCATCAAAGTGGCGAGCCTGGTCTTTCTGGGGGCCATCGTGCTGGTGGTGGTAGTCGCCATTGCTGGCGTGCTCCTCACCCACAGCCCTTTCAGTCCGACTGGCACGATGGTTACGGCACGCACCCAGCCCACCGCTACGCGCCTGTCCGACGGTCGTGTGCTGATCGTTGGGGGTGAGGGCGGGGCAGAGGGCCTGCCTCTCGTCTCGGCCGAGCTTTACGATCCCAAGACGGGCACATTCACCGCGACTGGCTCGATGACCACCGCTCGCAATGGCCAGACAGCGACTCTGCTCGCCGACGGCCGCGTGCTCATTATCGGAGGATTGGGCCTCGCCTCAGCCGAACTTTACGATCCAAAGACGGGCACATTCACCGCGACTGGCTCGATGACCACCGATCGCTCCTCCTACACCGCCACTCTGCTCGCCGACGGCCGGGTTCTCGTCGCCGGAGGCTGGGAGAGTGGTGCGGGAAGTGGCCTTGCCTCGGCGGAGCTATACGACCCTAAGACGGGCACCTTTGGGCCCACGGGCTCGATGAGCACCCCTCGTGTATGGCATACGGCCACGCTGCTCGCCGACGGCCACGTTCTCATCGTCGGAGGCGACCCCGGTGCCGGAGGCGGTCTTGACTCGGCTGAGCTATACGACCCGACGAGCGGCACGTTCAGTCCGACCTCGTCGATGAACATGCCCCGCGATAATCACAGCGCAACCTTACTGTCGGACGGTCGTGTTCTTATCGCAGGGGGTATCGGGTTCGACGCGGACGGGCGACCACTAGACTCCGGGCCCCTCGCCTCGGCCGACACTTATGACCCCAAAACTGGAACCTTCAGCTCGACTGGTCAGATGGCTTTCGTCGCCGAGAACTACACCGCCACGTTGCTGTCGGACGGCCGCGTCCTGTTCGCCGGCGGCGACGACGGCTTGGCGTCCCTCTCCTCCGCCCAGCTCTACGACCCGTCCACCGGCACATTCAACTCGGTCGGCTGGATGACCGCACGTCGAGAGGGCCACACCGCAACACTGCTGTCTGACGGCCGTGTACTCATTGCCGGAGGTCAGTCGGCCGGAAACACCAATTCCGGAACCCCATTCGCCTCCGCTGAGTTGTACCAACCCTAGAATCGATACAGGGCGTCAGCTGTATCGATCGAAGGCAGCCGGGCGGGGCTTCGTGAGCGTCGGAGGTCGCGCAGGATTTGAACCTCCGACCCTGAGCGCGCCTCAGCCCGTCGCTTGCTCCACGGCCGTAAGGCTGTCGTCCGGGATGCCAGGGCCAGGCCCAGCTCGTCGCGGGTGACGATCAGCGGCGCCGAGAGATGGATCACGTTGCCCATCGTGGTCTTGCGGCTCAGGCCGCGGGAGAGGCACTCGCACAAAACCGCCTCGGCCTCGTCCACCGCGGGCGCACGAGTGGCCCGGTCCAGCACCAGCTCGACGCCCATCAGCAGGCCCAGGCCGCGCACATCGTGGTCTTGCCCGATGCGGAGGGCCTTGATCTGGCGGAGGCGTGCAGACTTGAGCCCGCCGGCTGGGGAACGAGACGAGCGGCCGGGCGACGGCCCGACCGCTCGAGATTGCGAGCCGTGAAGCGCTCTACGGGTTGAGGTCTTCGACCTCGCCCGTGGCCAGGAAGACGACGTCTTCGGCGATGTTCGTCACCCGGTCGCCGATGCGCTCGAGGTAGTGGGCGGCGAAGAGGATCCTCGTTCCGGGGTCCACTTTGTCCGGGTCGGTCCGCATCTCCCGCAGTACGTCGTCGAAGACCTGGTGGTAGAGGCGGTCGATCTCGTCGTCGCGGGAGGCGACTTCGCGGGCCCGGGCCTCGTCGATGTCGACCAGCGCCATGACCACGTCGCGCACCTGGCGCGCGGCCAGTTTGGCCATCGGCGTCAGCTCGTCGTAGGTGACCATGCTCGTGTTGCCGGCGAGCTTGCGGGCCTGCTTGGCCACCGATCCGGCGTGGTCGCCCATGCGTTCGAGCTCGTAGGTGACCCGGTCCAGGGCAAGCAGAAACCGCAGGTCGCGTGCCACAGGCGCCTGGGTCGCGATCGTCATCGCCACCAGCGCCGTGACGGCCCGCTGGACTTCGTTGATCTGTCCGTCAGACGCGATCACTTTTCGCGCCAGCTCGGCGTCGCGGTCCACGAGGGCGTCGTGTGCGCTGAGGATTTGTTCCTCGACCAGTGAGCCCATGCGCAGGACGCCTTCTTTGACGCCGAGCATCTCGGAGTCGAGGCTCTCCCGCATGCGGATGACGTGCTGATCCGCACGAGCTGCGCGATCGAGCCCGACGGCTTCCGCCACCACCGAGTCGGCGGCCTGCATGACGGGCATCATCGACCCATCGTCGGGCGATCCCATGGTCGTCTCCTCATGCTCTCGGGCGCTCATCCGAACCGCCCGGAGATGTAGTCCTCGGTCAGCCGTTCGTTCGGCCGGGTGAATATCTGGCCGGTGGGCCCGACCTCGACGAGGTATCCGGCTCGATCGTCGGCCATCGTGAAGAAGGCCGTGACGTCGCTCACTCGCGCCGCCTGCTGCATGTTATGGGTGACGATCACGATCGTATAGGCCTGCCGGAGCTCCCGCATCAACTCTTCGATGCGGAGGGTGGAGACCGGGTCGAGAGCCGAAGCAGGCTCGTCCATCAAGATCACGTCGGGATCGGTGGCCAGGACCCTGGCGATGCAGAGGCGCTGCTGCTGGCCGCCCGAAAGGGCGAGACCGGACTTGCGCTTGAGATCGTCCTTGACTTCGTCCCACAGAGCCGCCCGTTTGATGCTGGTCTCGACCAGCTCGTCGAGCTTGCGGCGGTCGTTCTGACCGCGCCGGCGCGGGCCGTAGGCGACGTTCTCGTAGATCGACATCGGGAAGGGGTTTGGGCGCTGGAAGACCATGCCGACGCGCCGGCGAAGCTCGACCACGCTGACGTCGGGATCCATGATGTTCTCGCCGTCGAGATTGACGGCGCCTTGCACGTGGGCGCCTGGGATCAGATCGTTCATGCGATTGAAGCAGCGCAGGAACGTGGACTTGCCGCTTCCCGAAGGCCCGATCAGAGCCAGGATCGAGCGTTCCTGGACGGTCAGTGAGACGTCGCGCACGGCGACCTTCTCGCCGTACATGATCGAGACCTTCTCGGTCGAGATCTTGACGTCCGCGGGCCGAGCGGCGAACTCGTCCGCGATGGCCGATTGGGCCACGACGAGGCGCGGCGGGGCGGTTTCGGCGTAGACGGCAGCGTTGGTGGGAGTGCTCATGTCTTCTCCGGTGCTCATGCGGCAGTCAGCCGTCGCGTGAGGACGCGACCGATGAAGCGCGCCCCGAGGTTGAAGATCAGGACCATCGAGATGAGGATCGCCGCGGAGCCGTCGATGATCTGGTTCACGTGCGACCCAAGCCCTTCCGACTGGAGCTTGTAGATGTAGACCGACAGCGTCGTGGAGGGCCGGAAGGGGCTCCAGGGCGAAGCCGGGCTGAAGAGGTCGAAGTTGGCGAAGTTGTAGTGGGGCGGCGTCCCGATGCCCGAGGTGAACAACAGCACCGCGGCCTCGCCGAAGACCCGGCCAGCGGTCAGGATCACGCCGGTGATCAGGCCGGGAATGGCGAGCGGCACAACAACGTGGCGAATGGTCTGCCACTTGGTCGCGCCGAGGGCGAGGCTGGCGCTTCGTTCCTCTTGCGGCACGGCCCGGAGCGCTTGCTCCGACAGGCGGGTCATCAGCGGCAGGTTGAAGAACGTGAGGGCCAGTGCGCCGTTGAGGGCGGTGAAGCCCTGGTGGAAGTTGTCCACGAAAAGGATCAGCCCGAAGAGACCTACCACGATCGACGGGACCGAGCTGATAGCCTCCTCGGCGAAGCGAATCGCACCGGTCACCGCGTTGTCGCTTGCGTATTCCGACATGTAGATCCCGCCGAGGAGGCCTACCGGAACGGCGATCACCATCGTCAGGGCCAGGATGTAGATCGAGTTCCACAGGACCGGCAGGATGCCACCAAGGGCAACGTCGCTCGGGTCGCTCAGGATGAAGCTGGGCGAAACCACTCCCCAGGCCGCGATGGCGAAGTGGACGATGATGGCCCCGAGGATCAGCAGGACGAGGGCCCCCGTCCCCCACAGGACGACCGTGGCGGCGCGGTCGGCGAGGATGCTGCCTCGCGAGGTCTTGCGTCGAAGGCTTGGCGTCGCGGTCACGTGGCCATCCTCCCTTTGTTGATCACCCGTACGAGCACGACCGAGGTGATCGAGACGATCAGCAGGACCAGGCTCATGGTCCACAAGGCGTCTTGCCAGGGCTCGCCGAAGACGGTGTTGCCCATGTCGAGGGTTATCTGCGAAGTCAGCGTCGTGACCGGCTGGGTGATGGCCGCGGGCATCGTCGGCGAGTTGCCGATGACCATCTGAACCGCCAGGGCCTCGCCCGCGGCTCGGGTCATGCCGAGCACAACGCCGGTCAGGACACCGGGCAGGGCCGACGGGATGAGGATGTGGCGAATGGTCTGCCAGCGTGTCGTGCCCAGCGCAAGGGAGCCCGTCCGCATCTCGAGCGGGACCGCCCGAAAGGCGTCATAGGAGACGCTCGTGATGGTCGGCAGGATCATGATCGACAGCACCAGCGACCCTGCCATCCAGGAGAAGCCCGTCAGGAAGCCCGGAATGCTGAAGATCTGGCCGACTACCGGCAGCCCGATGATCGCGTTGCCGTGGAAGGTGTGCGCCAGGAAGGGGACGAGGATCGTGATGCCCAGCCAACCCCAGACGACGCTGGGAATGCCGACGAAGATCTCGAGGGCGGGCTGGACGATGGCTCGGGCCCAATTGGGCGCGACTTCCGAGAGGAAGACGGCGAGACCGACCGACAGGGGAGTCGAGATCAGCAGGGCCACCGCGGTCACCAGTACCGTGGCGGCGACGAAGGGCAGCAAGCCGAAGTTGGTGGCCCCGCTGGCCCGGTCCGGCTGCCAGGTAGGCGAGAGTATCTGGCCGACCGGAACGCCGTCCCTGACGAAGAGCTGGATGCCCTGCCACGCGATAAAGACCAGCAGCAGGGCGACGATGAGGATCATCGACGCCGCCGCCGCGAAGACCACGCGCCTCGGCAGGTCGATCCGCTCCAGCAACCCTGGAGTGGCTCGCAAGCTTGCCAGGCGGGGGGCGGTTGACACTTGAGCCATCGGCGCTGCCTCGAAGCTGCTATCCGCGAGGAATGAGAATGCTCCGGGCCCCGCTTGCCAGCTGCGGGACCCGGAGCGTGAGTTGGGAGCTACTTGGCTACTGGGGCGTAGGAGAGGCTCGGGATCAGGGTGCCCTGAACCTCGGGGCTCATCATGTAGTCGAGGAATGCGGCGGTCAGTCCGGAGGGCTGGCCGTTGGTGTACATGTGGCCGTCGGCGGCGAGCTTGTAGGTTCCGCTGGACATGTTGCTCACGGTCGCGTCGATGCCATCGAGCTGAAGGCCGTTGAGCAGGGGCTTGTTGGCCGGATCGTTGTAATAGGCGAAGCCGATGACGCTGATTGCGCCGTCGGTCTTGGTCACGGCGGTGGTGACCGCGCCGTTCGAGTCTTCAGTGAGGGTCTGGCCGCCGGTCGCCTCTGTGGCGCCGCTGAGGACCAGGCTCTTGAAGGTTGCGCGAGTGCCTGACGACTGGGGGCGGAAGATCAGGACGATCGGCAGATCCGGGCCGCCAACCTGGTTCCAGTTCTTGTCGACGCCCGTCCAGATGGCGATTTGCTGCGCTGTAGTCAGGTTGGTCACGCCGGTCACGTCTTTGTTGGTGACGACGATCCAGCCCTGGCGGGCCACGATGTGGTCGACGAGCTTGGTGGCGTCGGGCGTGGGCAGCTTGGAGCCGGCGAGGACGTCGGAGTCGCCGATCTGGATGGAGCCGCCGGCGACCTGGCTGAGGCCGGTGCCGGAGCCGCCGCCGTTGACGGTGATCGTGGCGCCCGAGCAGGCCTTGCCGTAGTTGGTCGCGGCCGCCTGAACCAGCGGCTGCAAAGCTGTCGAGCCGGCCGCGGTGATGCTGCCGGTGACGCAGGCTATCGACGGCGCCGCGCTAACCGTCGCGCTCGCGCTGGCCGCTGTGGTCGGCGTAGCGGCTGCGGTGGTGGCGGTGGCGGTGGCCGCCGGTGTCGTTGGCGAGGGCGATGCGCCTGAAGAGCACGCCGTTACGACCAGTGCGGCCGCAACGGCCAGTACGCTGAATCGACGAATCCCGTTTAGCAACTTGGTCTCTCCTCTTCCTCAGTTGGGCAATTCCGTTCCGACGGCTTCTCCCAGGTTCCGGGCCGGATGGTCGAAGCCAGCCCTTAACAGCGCGTTGGCGGATTGTTAACGTTCGGGCAGGTCCGGCCGCCATCCTTCAGGTGAGTCCGGGTCGCTCGGTGGGTCGAAGAGATAGCCAGAACCTCGGACCGTCAGCAGGTGGACCGGATTGGCGGGATCGCGCTCGATCTTCGAACGCAGCCAGAAGACGTAGACGTCCACAACTCGCGGATGCGTGGCCACTTCGTGCCACAGGCGCTCCAGCAACTCGGCCCGGGAGAAGGCTCGACCCGAATTCACCGCCAGGAGCTCGAGCAATGCCATCTCCTTGGGACGCAGGGGCAGCAACTTGCCGCCGCGGCGAATCGCGCGGGCACGCCGGTCCAGCTCTATCCCCGCTCCGACGAGAATTCGATCGTCCGATCCGTAGTTCGAGCCGCTGGTCGAGTTGGCCGTTCGCCGCCCCGCGATCGACAGCCGCCCCACCAATTCCATCGGGTCCGACGAGAGGTCCAGAGCGTCGTCGAAGCCGAGCTCCAAGGCGTGGAGTCGAGCCTCGACCGCGTGATGCGGGCTGAGCAGAACGGCTCGGGAGCGGACATGGAGGGCCCGCCAGGCGGCCACTCGCTGCAAATCCCCAGCTCCCGCCGGCGGCTCGATCAGCACCACCAGGCTCGGCTCGCCCACCGAAAGAGCGTCCGACAATGTGCTCGACGCCGCCTCGACCCGGATCTCCACGTCCGGAAAGAAGCGGGTGAGGTCGATCGGTCCGTTTGGGTCGGCCAGAGCAAGCCATCCTGCCGGCGCCGTCTCGGCCGGGGCGGAGAGGCCGGCCAGGGTTATCCGGCTGGCTGCGACCGGGCCCTGGTTGTGAACCTGCGTCATGGCGGGAATTTGGCCGCGCGTTGTTAACGCGGTGTTCCGGATGCGTGAACGTTCTTCAAGTGCGCCCGCTCACCGCAACGAAGAGCGCAGGCGCCGGCGGGCTGAGCCGCCCGCAGCGCGGTCAGGCGTGTTTGACGACGATGCGCTCGATCAGTTGGGCGACGTCCTCACACTTGTCGATCGCGTCTTCGAGGAGAGCGTAGATGTCCTTCCACTTGAGGACGTCGATCGTCTTCGTGCCGTCGTCGAAGAGACCCGCGATGGCCGATCGCTCGAGTCGGTCGCCTTCGTTCTCCAGCCGGTGGATCTCGACGACGAAGCGGTCGAGGCCCTTGAAACCTCGCAAGTTGCTCAGGGCTTGGTGAATCTGATCGCAGCACTGGACGATCAAGGAGGCCTGCTTGACCGAGGTCTTGGTTGGCGAAGTGATGTTGTAGAGCACGAACGTGTCGGCGACCTCTTCGACGAGGTCGAGGATGTCGTCCAGGCCGCTGATCAGGGCGTGGATCTCCTCGCGATCGAACGGCGTGACGAAGGTTGCCTCGAGACGGCGGCCGATGTTGTGGCTGATGTCGTCTCCGCGATGCTCGGTGTCGCGGATCTTCTTGGCCGACTTGTCCGGGCCATCGAAGGTCCGCAACATGGTCTCGAGCTGACGGGCGCCGTCGAGGACGTTGGCCGCGTCTTCGACGAAGAGGTCGAAGAAGCGTTCGTCACGTGGAATCAGTCGAAACGACGGCACATCTTCCTCCGGCAGGTCGGCGAGGTCCCGAGCCTCTCACATTGGACCTGGTTAGGGTAGCGGTCGGCGAGTCTGGCTGCCAGTCGATCCTCCCGGGCTGTCGAACTCCAAGCAGTGTGCCATGCTCGACGTATGGATCCTGTCGTGGTCGTCTTCATCGCGGGGTTGGTCGTTCTGATCGGCTACGCGACAGGAATTGCCATCTCGCGAGGCCGGGCGATCGAGCGTCTGGCGGACGCCACCGGCGCCACCGGTGCCGACGACGTGGAACGTCGCGTCCGGGAGGCGCTCGACGACGCCCGCACCGCACGCTGGAACGCGGCGCAGGTGGCCCACGATACGGGCTATCTGACCGAACTGCTCACCGCGGGAATCGTGCGGCTTCGGGACGACCTCGTCGTCGAGTTCGCCAACGAGGCCGCCCACGCGATCCTCGAACGCCGGCCCGGGACGATGATCGGCCGGTCGGCGCTCGAAGCGTTCGTCGACACGCGAGTCGAGGGCATTGCCCGGGCAGCGATGGAGTTCGGGTCGGCGAGCGGCGAACTCACGGTCCGCTCCGCGGCCGGTGCCACGCTCACCGTCCGGGCGCGCCGCTCGCCCGTCAGCGGCGTATGGCTGGTCATGGAAGACGTCTCCGAGCTGCGTCGGCTGCAGCGCATCAGGGCCGAGTTCATCGACAACCTGTCTCACGAGTTGCGCACCCCGATAACGACGATCAGTCTGCTCGCCGAAACCGCGGCGCGCGATGCCGAGGCTGCCCCTGCCCGCCTGCGCGACAAGATCTCCAAGATCGAGATCGAGACTGGCCATCTGACCCAGATGGTCAACGAGCTGCTGGACCTCTCGCGGATCGAGAGCGGCACGGCTCAGCTGCTCCTCGACGACGTGGACATGGTGCGCCTGGCCCAGACGACTTCCGAACGGCTGCGGCTGTTCGCCGAGAGACAGGGCCTGCGGCTGCGGCTCGAAGTGCCCGATCAGTTGCTGCGGGTGCGCGGTGACGAGGATCGCCTCGGCCAGGTCCTGATCAACCTCCTGCACAACGCGGTCAAGTTCAGTCCCAATGGCGGTGAGATCGTCGTCGGCGTACGCGAAGGAGCCGGCGAAGTCGTCACCTGGGTCCGCGATCCAGGAATTGGCGTGCCGGCCGCGGATCGAACCAGGATCTTCGAAAGGTTCTACAAGGTCGATCGCGCCCGGGTCCGCGGGCGGGGCGGCACGGGTCTAGGGCTCTCGATCGCCCGGCACGTCGTGGTCTCCCACGGCGGTCGCATCTGGGTAGAGTCAGTGGAAGGCGAGGGATCGACCTTCTCCTTCACGGTGCCGCTGGCCCCGGGGCCGTCGGCATCCGGGAAGGCGAACTCGAGCTCGGCCAACAGCAGCGGCTCGACTCAGATTGAGCCGACGGGGCCTACGGCCGGCGCCTGACCTCAGTCCGTTGACTTGTCCGAATCCGCTTGGGTGGCGGGAGCCGTCTTGCGTCTGGTCCGCGTCCCTCCGAGCGCCGGCCGGCGCGCAGCAGGCGGGCGCCCGGCTCCGGTCCTGGCGGTTGGAGGCTTCGGGGCGGAAACGGCAGCCGCCTTTAGAACGGGCGCCGCAGGCGAAGCCGGGCCGGAAGTCTGGCTCCGCAACTTCTCGAGCGCCATATCGATGGATTGGCGCCGCTGGGCCGCCCGCTCCAGCTTCTGGACGCGCTTGCGTTCCTTGCGCGCAGCATTGGTCAGCTGACTTTCCAGCTCCCGCAGGTGCTTACGGACACCTCGCGGCACGGACGGTTTCTTGGGAGTCTCGGCGGAGGCCACGGCTTCTGCGTCGTCAGCCTTGGCAGCTTTCTTCGATTTGCCCTTAGCCATTTCAGCCCTTTCCGCGACCATCGTCGCGCCGGATGCAGGCGCTACGGGTTGAGATCTTCGACCACGCCCGTCGAAAGGAACACTACTTCTTCGGCGATATTCGTGACTCGATCGCCGATTCGCTCGAAGTCCTTCGCGGCGAACAGCAAATGCGCGCCGGCCTCGACCCAGGCGGGTTCGGCTCGCATACAACCCAGAATGCGATCGAAGTAGGCGTGGTAGAGCCGGTCGATCTCGTCGTCCTGGGCGGCGACCTTTCGCGCGGCCTCCACGTCCAGATCCACGAGGGCGAGGAGCACGCCGTGCAGGATTTCGCTGGCCAGCTCGCCCATCCGGTCCAGGGCTGGCCAGCTCGCCAATCCCACGTCGATCCGACTGCCGGAAAGCCTGGCGACCTGGCGGGCAACGCCGGCGGCGTGGTCGCCGCTGCGCTCGAGCTCGTACGTTACGTGGGAGAGGGAAACCAGGAACCGCAGGTCTCCGGCGACGGGGGATTGTGTGGCGATCGTGGTGGCAATGAGAGAAGACAACTCGGCCTGGGCACGGTCGATCTTGCTGTCGTTGGCGACGACCCTGGCGGCGGCCTGCAAATCCTGGCGGGAGAATGCGTCGACGGCCCCGTCGATCGCCGCTGCCACGAGCTCGCCCATGCGCACGACGTCGGTACGCACCTGCTGCAATTCACGAGCGAAGACGTTCCGGTGACCGTGAGCGGCGAATCGATCGCTGTCGTGCACGCCCGACCTCTGACCGGCCCCGAGGAGCTGTAGGTCCGAGGGAATTGCATGGATCGCGGACCCCGAACGGGGACGCTCCCAGATCGGAAGCATACCTTTGTCGCTCCGCTCAGTGGTCGAGATCTGGCGTGTCCGACGGATCGTCGGGCGCGCCCAGGAGTGCGAGGATCGCCTGATAGGAGAGGTTCGTTCGTCGTGACACCAGGCTGGCGACGCGGCGCGGGTCGCGTCGGACACGAGCAGGTCTCGGCGGCTCGAGGCGGGGCCACAGGGCGAGACCCCGCGCGTAGTAGTCCGGCGCGGACCCGACGAGCATTCCGTGTGCAGCGCTATTCATCCGCCACCTCCGGGGGCGGGCACTCACTCCATTGCTCACCAGCCGCGTCGGGAGCGAGCTCCAGCCAGCGCACGGCGTAGGCGAGCTCGAGCCGGCTTCTGATCGGCTCGAGCTGGGCCCGGACGAGAGCGACCCGTTCGGCCGGTGCCGGCGGAGCCATTGGCTCCAGTGCGACTGCGGGCATCGTCGATAGGCCTCCTTACCCGCCGGGCGCTCCAGTTGGAGCGAATCTGAGCGGCGTATGAGGCTCAGCCTGGAGTCGCCAGTTCATCGGCCGTTGAGCAGAGCGTTAACGTCTGGAACGGCACGCCGGCGGGCGAGGCGCCTCAACGTGAGAAGCCGCGATCCTCGAGAGCTAGCCCTGCGTCGGCGGAGCGGGCGCAGGTTCCGTCTCGACCGAGGGGTGGCGGCTTCCGGCGGCTCCGCTGCTCCGGGGCCGAACCACGCGCCGGGCCGGCGCACGCTTCGCCGTTGCTGGGCGCTTGGCGGCCGGGACAGGGGTCTCGGCCTGCACGGCCGCCGCAGCCGCGGATGAGACTTGTGGCGCCGGATCTGGCGCAGGCACCCTGGCCGCCGCCGGCTTGGCTGCGGTCCTCGCGACTGGCTTCGAGACGGGCTTTGCAACTGGCTTCAGCGCGGCGCCAGCCGGCCCGGATGACGCGGGCTTCTCGACGGCGTCGGACGCGGCATTCCGAAGCAAAGCTGTCGCCGTTCGGATCTCGTCGATGGCGGCCTCAATGCGCTGCCGGCGCCAGAGCGCCCGCTCGAGCCTGCGCAGCCTCTTGCGCTCCTGCCGCGCCGCGTCGGCAAGCTGACCTTCCAGCTTGCGAAGCCGCCGGCGCAGGCCCTTCCGTCCGGCCATGAGTCTCTTGGCACCTGCGGTCGCCACAGACTTTTGCTTGGCCGCCCCCGGCTCGGGCTCGTGGCCCGATCGGCGCGACACTCTTCGGTCGTTCTTTGCCATTGTGGCCCCCTTGACTAGGTGGCTGGAGGGCAGGCCGTCCCGGCTCTCTCGACCGGGCTTCCGGCCCGCTGAGGAAGCTTAGCTTCGCACATCCACGGGGACAAACCCGGACCTACCAGTGAGACCGGCGCAACCTGCCCGAACGACGAGATGCCAGGCAACGCTCCAATGGAGCTGTCAGTCGGGTGTTGCCAGCAACTCAGGCGGGAGCAGCCAGCGGAGAGTACCCGAACCGGGTTCGAGCGGGCGGATCAGGTCGATCCGGACGAGTGCGCCCTTCCTCATGGGCAGCTCAGTCAACCCGACGAGAGCAGCGGCAAGTTCGCTGAAGTCCGGGTCGTGGCCGACCAGCAACGGCCGGCTCGGATTCCCCAGGGAGTCGAGCAGGGTCTCCACGGTTTCGATGTCCAGTGGACCGGCCAGGGCCTCCATCACGCGAACGGGCATGCTGAGTGGAGTCGCCACGAGTCGAGCCGTATCGAGAGCGCGGAGTTTGGGGGAGGCGACTATCGCATCCGGATCGAAGCCCGCATCGGCCAGCAAGAGGCCGAGCCGCTCCGCCTGGAGGCGCCCCTTTTCGGACAACGGGCGGGCGTCGTCGGGGCCGTTCCACTTCATGGGGTCGCCGGCGTGCGCATGCCGCAGAAGGTGGAGCTGGACCTCGCGCCGGCCGTTCACAGCGCAGCGGTGGCTCGGCCGAGCGCCCTCCGGAACGTGGCTCCCTTCACGGCCCGCCAGACTGGACCAAGCGTCCGTCGCCGCCTGGCGAGCTCGCGCTCGTTGGCGTGCATGTACGCTCCGATGGCTTCCGCCTCGGAGCGGGAGAGCTCCCCGGCGCGAGCCACCAGGACGTCGCGGGCCAGCTTGGCGGCAACGTCTGCGTCGTGGAGGCAGCCCAGATGGTCCTGCAGGGCCACGACTCGCTGGAGCAGGCGGGGGCCGTCGGGGCCGAGCGTCTCGCCGAAGAACTCGAGCCCGTAGCGCAGCCACTTCGACGCGATCCGGAGGTCGTGCACCGTCTCCACGGAGGCCCAGGGGAGGACCAGCTCGTAGGCGCGCACCGCTTCGTAGGCCGCCCAGAGCAGCGAAGGCGCGCAATCCTTCACGCGGCGTGGCTGCGATGGCGTAGCCGCCACCGACGCGGAGCTTGCGCTGCCGCTCAGGAACTCCTCCATATCCTTCGCGAAGCTGGCGTAGCCGGGCGAGTCGAGTTCGTCGAGCAGCAGAGTCCGAGCCGCTTTCCGCTGTCGGCGCCATGAGGACAGCAGTGGGGCGAGCCCCGGCCAGTCGTCGGCGTCCAGCCCCGAGCGGTACGTCTCGAGCCCATCGATCAGGACGTCGAGGTCGCGCACCGCGCCGAGCCCGTCCGCTACCTTCTCGAGCCGCCGCCGGAGCTTCCTCGTTCGGCTCGCGCGAAAGGAGTCGTCGAACATACGCCAAGCGGCCCGCATCCGGCGCGTCGCCACGCGCATGTCGTGCAACGCTTCGATGTCCGAGTCGCTTCGCACGGCCGCTTCCCACTTCAGCAGCCGGTCGAAGTTGAACCTCAGGACCTTGCACGCGGCCTCCGGCATGGGGTCGTCCGCCTTTACGCCGAGGGCTCTTGGCCCGCCCGACTTGGCGGGCGCGGCCGCGGCAAGGTCAGGCGCCTGCTCGGCCCCCGCCTGCTCGGCCCCCGCCTGCTCGGCCCCCGCCTGCTCGGCCCCCGCCTGCTCGGCCCCCGCCTGCTCGGCCCCCGCCTGCTC
>Ga0209638_1000027_pt1 | contig 99365 bp, 74 predicted proteins | sample BarGraNGADG00211_FD_184490 | JGI IMG/M metagenome (GOLD analysis project Ga0209638, IMG submission 184490) | Arctic peat soil microbial communities from Barrow, Alaska - Barrow Graham LP Ref core NGADG0002-211 (SPAdes) (version 2) | ecosystem: Environmental > Terrestrial > Soil > Wetlands > Peat... | reverse complement strand
TCTCCGCTCAGCAGGTTAACAGAATCTCCCATTATCAGACGGCGTTGGCGTCGTTCGGAGGAGCCGCCCCGCCCAGGCACAACCGCCCAGGCACAGCCTCGCCGTCGTGGCGCCGCGCCTTCTTGAATGTCTGGTTCGTCTGCCGCTCGGCCGGGTAGTCGATCCGTCTGTCCTCGCGGAGTTCGCCGACGGTCAGGATCTGAACTTTCAGGTTGTCGCCGTAGTAGAGGCGGTTCATGGGTACCGATTGTAGCCGGGCTCAGGCGCGAGCGAGCGTGTAATCTCATTCGCGCAGACGGGTGTGAAAGATCGCACATAGGTAGCACTGAGACTGCGACAGTGCGGGGCGCGACGATACGCACTGAACAATTATAACTCTTGTGTTGGCAGTTAGTTAGAGAATATTTCTCGTTTCACGGCATATCAGCAGGAGTCAGGGAGTTTCAGCTAGAAACTGATGGACAGCCCCCTTCTGCAGGACGCCGCATCGCTCGTTCAGAACCTGACGGCCGTGTCGGCCCTCGGGTTGAAAGCGCTTGACGCGCTGCAGAAGAACACGCCGCTGACGCTGACCCCCGAGGAGACCGAGTCGCTCGCCAAGGCCATTGCGCCAGTGGCCGAGGTGCTCCTGATGGTCGCGCCCCCGGTCAAGAAACTGGTGGATGCCGCAAAATGATCAGCCACCCCTTGCCTGGCTCGATCGGGATGGCTTCATCGGCGGCGAACGTCTTCGCCTCCTGGAAGTTCTCGATCGCGGGCGCGGTGATCGTCACCGCGGCCGGGTCGAGGCCCAGCGCCTTCCAGTCGATCGCCAACTTCACGTTCACCCGCTCCTTCGCCCAGCTGGCCACCGCCACCATCGTGCGTCCGTCGCGTACGTAGCTGGTGGCCAGCACGTCGGGCCGGTCGGTCTTGACTGGCCTGGCGTCCACCCAGAAGCCAACCATCCGGCTGTCGGCAATCCCGAAACTGTCCCACGCCTTCCACAGCGGGCGAGGGTCGCCGGCCCACGGCAGCCGGCCGGTCATGCCGTAGACCATCCCGCGCCACGGGTTGCCGTTGTCCTGCAGCATCTCGCCCATCAGGCCGAATGGGATGCCCGAGATCTCCACGAGCCAATAGTCGGGCGCCGAGTTGTAATCGAAGTACTCCCCGAACCACAGGCGGTTCAGGAACGGGAAATGCTCGAGGTAGAGGTTGGCGCTGCTCGCGAACCCGTCCCGCACGTTGTACTGGTTGGCCGAGTGCAGATCGATCAGCGCGCCAGGCCGTCCCCGATCCAGCACCTTTCGCACCCGTTTCATCGTCGTCCGGTCGAACGCCACGTCGTCGATGTAGAGACCGTCGATGCCGACGTTCTTCGTCAGCCAGGCGAGCCCTTCGACGTAGTAGTTGTGCCAGCGAGACACGCCCGTGTTGATGACGGCGGCGTCCTTCAGTTCCGGCACGAACCAGGCGGCGATGTAGTCCGACCCGAGGTGTTCCTGCAGCCACGAGAAGCCGCCGCCAGGGCCCTTCGACAGGATCTCGTCGCCAAGGCTGCGAAGCGCGAACAACTCCGGCGCCCGGTTCGAGAGCTCGCGCACCGTGTAGTAAATCTTCACCTTCAGGCCCCGGGCGTGCCCCTCGTCGATGTAGGCCTTCATCTGCGCCGGGCGGAGAAAGGGGTAGTTGATGTACGGGTTGATGTCGTTCGCGTGATGGATGTTCAGCGTGTTCGCGCCGGTCGCGGCAGCTTCCGGGATGGGCTTGAAGGCGTGGAAGAACCGCGTCGTGAACTGCGCCTTCGTATCGAGCGTGTGGAACGGCGTGAGGAGCAGCCGGAAATCGTAGCGCTGCACCTCGTCCTTCTGCATCGCCCGCGCGCCGCTGAAGCACTCGACGAGGACCGTGTCGCCCCGCTCGGAGAGGCGGCATCCGCCGCGCCCTTGGTTCGCCCACGACGCCGGCATCACCAGCGGCTTCGAGTGGTAGAAGTTCGTGTTGAGCGGGCGGGAGTACTTGTCGTCCTTCAGCGTGAACTGCAGGCCGGCATTGACGTCGCCAATCCACGCCGAGTCCTGGTTGTTCTGGACGTCCCACTTCCACTGGAACGACCCCGGGCGCAGCCCGCCCTTCACGCCCATCCCCATCATGTATCTGGCGACATCCTTCGTGAGCGGGATTTCCAGCCGGATGTCCTTCAGCGAGGTGGCCTGCGTTGCCCGCACCTCGACCTCGAACTCGATGTTGCCGTCGAACTCCATCTGCGCCCGCGTCTTCGTCGTCAGCGGGCCGGCGGTGCCATCCGATTCCCAGGCCACCTCACCCGCGGCGCGCTTGATGAAGCGGATGCCGGAGGTCGTCGAGGTCAGGCTCGCGTCGGCGCCGTCGAGCACCAGCCGCACCGGGCCGGCCAGCACGTCGCGCCCCTTCTCGGTGAGCGCCGTCATCTCCTGCGCAAAGCGGCTCTCTATCCGTTCCGGGAAGCCGTCCCGGCCAACGACGACGCTGCGGCCGAGGACGCTGACCGTGTTGTCGCGCACCTGCACGGGCGTGTAGGGCGCGACGATCTCGTCGTCGAATGCGAGGGTCGAGTCGAGCCAGCGGAGCCGGGAGTGGCGCCACGGTTCATCGTCGCCCGATGCCGGGACGGCGCGGTTCGAGACGGCGATCGTGATGGCCACGCGGGTCGGGGGGAGACCGGCAGGCGCAATCGTCACGTCGCCCCGGTAGTCGCCCGCCGCCGCCTGTGCCGGCACCTGGACGGCGAGCCACAGCGGCTGCACCTTCCCCTGCGCCACGCTGACGGTCTTCTTGAAGGCGCGTCCCGTCCAGTCCTTTCCGCCCACGTTGAAGCACCGCAAGGCGGCGGCGGAAATGACGCTGCCGCCGGTTGCCGCGCGGAAGTCGCTGAACTGGACGTCGAGGCCGTCAATCGGCTTGCGGGCTGCAAAGAGGCCGACCTGGAACGCGTAGAACTCGCCCCGATCGGCTTTGCCTCGGAACGGCGCGTTGGCGCCTGCCTTGACCCAGCGCTCCGGCAGGTCGTCGGTCATCTTGATCGGGAACCGACGATCCTCTGGAAACACGAGATACGACGAGGCGGCGTGCCGCCCAAGGAGCGCTTTCGTTTCGGCGGCGGTGGCAATCACCTCCATCGGGAAGAACGAGTTCAGCTCGTCGATCGACTGGAACTCGACGACCCGGGCGGTCGGCAGGACAGGTGGCCTGGCGCCTGCCGCCTGCGGAGTCGAGGCCGGCGCCACGTGTTTCGCCAACCAGTCGGCCTGCGCTGTCTGCTCCGGCTCGGGATACACAATCTTGGGGTAGTTCGACCTGCCCGACCCGACGTTCGGGAGGTAATAGACGAAGTACCGGCCTTTCCCGGAGGTCGGCTGAAAGACCAGGTCTCCCGCCTCGCGTGTGATGGCCACTCGTGCGACGTTCGCCACCCTGGCGCCCGACTGGGCATCGACGACGATCAGGTTCTTCTTCTCGGGGTTCGTATCGCGGCGCCGCCAGGGGATGCGCGCCCGGACCGCGTCGGCAGGGGCGGCGACCTCGAGCACCACGCGGTGGTTGCCGAGCGTGTCGGCATCCCACGTGCCGGTGGTGTACGGAATGGCCGGCACGACGCCTGGCGGAGAGGCAGGCTTGCGGGCCGTCGTCTGGGCGGCGAGCACCGCGAGCAGCACCGTGCACGAGAGCGCGAAGAAGGACAGGATCCGGCGGAGTACTGTGCGTGTCATAGTGGTCCGCAGCCAGTCGATCCGCGTCTCCCGCACGGAGGAGACGTATTCTGTGAGGGGCATTAACCAGAAGATAGCATGTCGCCTGTGTTACGATCTGACTTTCCTGTATCACTCCTGGAGTCGACATGGCCTATCCGTTTCAGTCGCCCGTGACAGGTCGCAAAGACATCCCGGCTGGGCCGGGCAAGCTGTGGAAGCGCATCTCTCAGGAACGACGCGCTGAAGCGTCAGCCGCCTTCTGGAACGACGAGGAGGAGTCGGTGGAGCAGCAGGCCGAGGCGCTGCTGGCGATGGCCACGCACTTCCGCTTCAGGCCGAAGACGGTGCGAATGCTGCCGCTCGACAAGAAGGTGCGGTATCTGGCCTCCCTGCCCGCGCTGTCGGATTCGGTGGCCGGACGCGCGCTGGTGGCGTATCACCTTGCGCATCAGCGGCCGATGCTCTCGGTCTTCCTGGATGCGCTCGGCATCTCGCACGACAACGGCGTGCTGAAGGCCGAGGAACTCAAGGCCCCGGAGGCCGATCGCCTGAAGGAGGCCGCGGCCACGCTGCGCGCCGCCTATCCGAAAGACGACGTGGAACTCTACTTCCAGACGCTGCTGGTGCAGGATCCCGAGACGTGGGGCGGCCTGGCCGACCTGCCCATCGACGGCGAAGCCGAAGGTCAGAAGTAGCGACATGGGCGACGCCCCCGGTCGCGCGGCCGATAGCGGGCAGCCGGTAGCGGGCAGCCGGCAGCCGGCAGCGAGCAGCGGACAGTACTCGGCCGACAGCGAGCCGCAGGCAGCAGCCAGAGGGCAGCCGGCAGCGGTCAGCGGGCAGCCGACGGTTGACGGTGCCGCGGCTTCCAATCGTCCCGTGCGGCGCGGGCCCGATGCACCTGACCTCAGCGAGAAGGGCGGCCTCAAGGGTGGGCAGCCGCAGCGGTCGGACGAGCGCCTATTCATGCAGTTGTTCGCGTTCGGCGGCTGCACCGACCCGAAGGCGGTTGGCCCGCACCTGGCAGACGCCGATGTCACCGGCGTCGTCTACGAGGACCTGAACGATCCGCGCGGCGTGGCGGTGCTGGCGCTCAGTCGGATCCCGTCGTTCTTCCTGGACGTGCTGCGTCCCGCGCTGAACTCTGGGCCGTTTGCCGCGCTCGCACAGAAGCCCGAGTACACGATGTTCGGGCGCACCTACGCCTTGGGCTACGAGCCAGACCTGGACGAAGTCCTCTTCCACCGGCCGACGCGGACCGTGCTCAACCCAGCGTGGCCCTGGGCCGTCTGGTACCCGCTGCGTCGCAACGGCCGCTTCGCCCAGTTGCCGCCGGAGGAACAACGCGTGATCCTTGCCGAGCATGGCGCGATCGGGATGTCGTTCGGCGCCGCCGACCTGGCTCACGACATCCGGCTGGCGTGCCACGGCCTGGATGCACGCGACAACGACTTCGTCGTGGGACTCATCGGCAAGGACCTGCACCCGCTCTCGGCCGTGGTCCAGGCGATGCGGAAGACGCAGCAGACATCGCTCTACCTCGACCGGCTGGGGCCGTTCTTCGTCGGGCGCGCGGTCTGGCAGGCTCGGCGCGACTCCCTCTGACAGCTGACGTTGACCTCTGGAAACACGCCAGAAGTGGTTTTGCCTGCGCGATCCGCGCGTGATGAATCCTGATCCGCAATTCTTCGTCGGCGTGAACCTGCCGTGGCTGCAGTACGGCTGCGACTTTGGCGCGAATCCGTGGCAGCCGGACGGGGGAGTGGCTCGGCCCGAGCGGCGGGAGCGACTCGCCGAGGTCTTTGGCCGGCTCGCTGACCGCGGTCTGACCGTCGTGCGGTGGTTCATGCTCTGCGACGGTCGCGCCGGCGTGCGCTTTGCCGACGACGGGAGTGTGGCCGGCCTCGACGAGTGTTTCTGGCGCGACCTCGAAGCTGGTGTCGAGGAGGCCGGACGGCATCGCCTCTCACTCGTGTTCACGCTGTTCGATTTCAGGTGGTGGCGACGCCGCCGGTGGATCGAAGGGGCGCGGTGCGGCGGCCATCGGCACGCGACCTCATCGACGGCACGCCGCGACGCGCTGCTCGAGCGTGTCGTCGGCCCGATCCTCTCCCGTTGCGGCCAGGAACCCGCGATTATCGCGTGGGACATCGTCAACGAGCCTGAGTGGGTGACGCCCGGCTACGGCACCGTGAACCCGATTGCCGGCATGCAGTCATCGGCGATGCGCGAGTTCATCGGCGAGTGCGTGTCCCGCGTGCACCAGCAGACTCGCCACCTCGCCACGGTCGGCCTCGCATCGTGGCGAGGGCTGAAGCTGGTGAAGGGACTCGGTCTCGACATCTACCAGGTCCACTGGTACGACCGGCGCGATCGGCGCGCGCCGCTCGACGCGCCGATCGCCGAGGGGCTCGATCGTCCGCTCTGGCTCGGGGAGTATCCGACGACGGGGTCCAACCGCACAGTGGACGAGATTCTCGACACCGCACGCCATGCGGGCTACGCCGGCGCGCTGGCCTGGTCGGCGGAGGCGGGGGACCGGTGGTCGGATCTGGACAGGTTTCAGGAGCGGCAATAATAGTTGACGCTGCGCAGCAGGTGCTTCGTCACGCGGTCGGCCCTCTCGCGACTGCCGATTGCAGGATTAAGGAATTGTGCCGCCAAGCCTCCTACCGTCCCGGCATCACCGGTCGCCGGCGGAACATCGTCAGCACCGCGCCGTCGCGCAGGCCGCCTTCCTCGATGCGTTCCACCCGGTACTGGCCCTGCTCCAGGTATTTCACGTGGGCCATCAGGAACGAGAAGCCGGCCTTCGTGACCAGGCTCAACCAGTCGCCCTGGGCGGTTTCGTCTGGCGCCTCGGTCATGCCGCTTATGAAGGTCACCTGCGGCCAGGCGCTGATCGGCGCGCGCCGGCCCGCTGGGCCGGAGGGGGGCGGCGTGGCCCGGCGGCTGCCGCGCGGCTCGCCGGTTTCCGGGTCGGAGTAGTAGATCATCGTGTCCTTGTAGACCTCCACCCCGAACAGGTGCGGGCCAAAGCCGGCTGCCCAGCGCCGGTAGCGGTCCTGGTGCCTGGTGCTCATCGCGTGGACGTCCGGGTTGGAGTTGATCTCCCTGACGATCGCCTCGCGAATCGTCGCGGTGGCTTCGGCGTGTTCTGGGTAGCGCGGATCGCGCAGCCCGCTCAGCATCGTGTACCACCCTCGCGAGCTCCAATACGCCCGGAACCCCGGCGCCACGTAACCCGAGAACGGCTGCACCCACTCGTGCGAGGGGTAGCCGTGCGGGTTGAGATAGATGTCCGGCAGCCACTGGCGCCACAGCTTGCCCTCGACCTCCGCCTCGGGCAGCAGGCCCGCCGCGCGCGACGTGATGTCCATGCCGAGCGCAGAGTAGCGCCCGGCGTGCAGCATCCACGTGGGCGTCAGCTTCTGGAGTTCGTACGCCATCTCCGCGCCGTCCGGGTTCATCACCGGGCAGAGCACGACGTTCACCTTCTGCAGGATCTTGCGGTAGGCCGGGTCGGTCGCGAGCAGTTCCCCGAGCCGCAGGATGTGGCTGGTGGAGGAGACCTCGTTGGCGTGCTGACGCCCCATCATCAGGATGGTCGGTTTGAACGCGGTAAGCTTGGCGACCGAGACGAGTTCGCTCGACGTCGGAAGCGTCACCTCCATGGCCGAGATATCCCGGCCGCGATACGACCGCCCGACCTTGAAGCTGTGGACCTCCGGGAATGCCGAGAGCGCCGCGACGATCTTCTCCGACTCGTCGGGCCCGATGACGTGGTCCCACGTGACGCGCGGAGGCGCCGTTCCCTTCGCCGCCGTCCTGACGTTCGACGGCATCGACGCGCCGGTGTTCTTCACGACGCGCTTCGTCCGCGCGTCTTTCAGGACGACGGTCAGCGCGACGCGATCGACGTGGTCGTACGACAGCGCCGTCTTGTAGAGCCCCGCCGCCTGCAGGCCCACGAGGCCGTCGATCGCATCCACGGCGCGCGTGGCTTCCTTGTCGTCCTTCGCCTCCACCTGCAGTTCGATCTCGCTCACGCGATCATCGCGAACCACCGCCCGCACGACGGTCGGCGCGGTCGTGTCGATGCGTGACAGGTCGCGCGACACGGTGGTGGGCTTGTCCGACCCCTTCTCCTTGTAGCTGACCTCCAGCTTCGCCTTCGTGGACGCGTTGCCCGCGTACAGGATCCGCGCCTCGCCCGCCTTGCCGGCCCGTGTCGGGTGGACGATGGGGAAGATCTTGCCGGGCGCGTTCAGGCGACTCTTCGTGAGCGTCCGGCCCATCGCCGCGAAGAAATCAAGCGTGACGAAATACAGGTCCTCGTGCAGCGCCTCGAGCGACGACACCAGTTCCTCGTCGATGCCAATCCGCTCGTCCGGCTCGCTCATCCACACCTCGATGTCGAGGTCGCGGAGGAACGGCTGCTTGTCGGCCGTCGGCTTGCCGCCGGTCACTTTCATCACGTTGTCGTAGATCTTCGGCAGCACCTTTGCCTGGTAGTAATCCCAGAACCGCTCGGGGTCGGTCTGGATGCGGACGTCGAGCGCCGCCTGCCCGTCCACGCGCGCTGTCACCCAGCCGGTCGTCACCTCGACGCGCGACCAGCCGGGGAACTTGTCCAGGTACTCGCGCTCGACGAACTTCGGGCTGAATGTCGCCCGGTGCACGACACGGCCGCCGGCATCGAGCGCCTCGAGCGTGTAGATCTCCTTCGCATCCTCCGCCAGCTCCATCTTGAATGCGCTGGTCGGAATGCCAAGGTCGCGCTGGAAGATTTCGTCGACGGGGTAGAGCTCGTGCAGCCAACGGGTCGGGACCGAGTAGAACTTGAACTTCTTCGTCAGGTCCGGCTTGTGGGTGGCGATGCGGATGCGGATCGACTTCGCGTTCCTGCCCTTGAGCGCCGGAATGATCTCTTCGGTCAGCCACGAGTAGCCCTGCTTGTACGCGGACAGCACGCGCACTTGGGCCTCCGCCGCCCCGACCTTCTTCAGCTCGGCTCGGACCTCCGCGGCCACCTTGTCCCGGATCTCGCGAGGCTCGCTCAACCGCGCCTCGAGATCGACCCTGGCGCCCGCCTTGACCTTGGGCAGCACGTCCGACCTGAACTTCGCCCAGAACTCGTCCACCTCCCAGGGGATTTCGATCTTGTCCTCGAACACGGTGGACGCGTCGGTCACGCCCTGGCTGGTCACGGTGACCGCGGCGGCCTGCCCGACGGCGGCCTTCACCTGCGACGCCAGGCGCGCATCCAGCCCCTTGTCGCCCTTTTCGAGGAAGACCTTGGCGTCGAACGATTCAATAGTCTTGCCCTTCAGTTCGTCGAGGACAGCCTTCAGCTCCACGGTGGCCTGGCCAGCCTGGCTGGCGCCGCTCTTCGCGGAGAGAAAACGTGTCATCTCGGTGGCGAGATCTTCGAACGAGAACGAGCCCCGCGCCACATCCCACAGGAACGGCGCCCGCCGCGCCAGGTAGCCGCTGGCCGCGAGGGTTCCTGCCGCATCCGCGCCCGCCACGACGGTGGCCGTGGCGTTGCCAAAGGCGCGCGGTACGATCTGCACCTCGCCTTCGCCCGGCTGCAAATCGTCGAGGCGCGTCTTGCCGATCTTGATGAGTTGCTGCACGAGGGCGTTGCCGCGGCCCACCAGGATCGGGCTCGCCTCGTTGCCCGGCTCCTTCACCTTGTCGTCGCGCTTGGTGATCGGCAGGTTCATCCCCGTAGTCTCGAGGCCAAGCCGTGCAGCGATGTGCGCGGCGCCCAGCGCGTCGGAGGCGTCACCGACGATGATGCTGGTATCGGTCCGATCCGGGATCAGGTCCTGGTAGGCGTCGCCGTACCAACCCTCGATGGAATAGGTGTTGGTCAGATCGAACGGCTTCGCCGGCGCCGGGCGCGGCTCGACGACGCCACTCGCGTTGGGTTCGGGGACGTACTCGTCGGGATCGACCGGCGGCGTCAGCGTTCGCGCGTTCATTCCCGACCGACGGACAGTCGCCTCGCCCTGCTTCCTGCCGTCGGTAGCAATCTCGATCACCGTGGCCGCGGCCTCGGCGAAATTCAGCGTGCGCTCGTCCCGGCCTCGCCGATGCGCGGCATCGAGATCGGCCAGGGCCGAGGCCGCTCGAACCGCCAGGCTGGGAGGGACGGAGGCGCGCACGCCGACGGAGGCGATGCCGCGACGCTCGGCATCGACGACGAGCGAGACAACGCGAGCCGTCGCGCCGGCCACGCCCTTCGCCGCCAGGAATGTTGCCACCTGCTGCTCGATGCCTCCGAGAGTGATCCCGGTCATGTTCCACAACCGTGGGAGCCGCGCCGCCAGCTCCACCCCCGCCGCCAGCGTGCCTGCATCGTCGCCGCCGACGACCACGATGCTCACGGGGCCGCCGAGCGGCGAGGTCACGAGTGTGACGAGCCCCTGGCCCGGCTGGAGTGCCTTCGGGTTGATCGCGCCGTGCTCGACCAGTGACTTGATGAAGGTGTTCTCGCGTCCGACGAGGATCGGAAGACGGATGTCGGCTGGCGACGTGACCTCGGTGTCGCGCACGACCAGCGGCAGGGTCAAGGCCGTCGTCTCGTAGCCCAGCCGCCCTGCGATGTTGGTGGCCGCCTCGATGTCGTCGGCGGTGGGCACGGCGGGCACGATCACCCGAGCGGCCACACTGTCAAAGAGGCCGTCGCCGTTGGTGTCGGTCAGCGCCCCTTGCGGGCCGCTGAACACCGTGGCCAGCGAGTCGATCGAGGGCGATGTCGGCGGTATGCGAGGGGCCTCGGTCTGGCCAGTGACGACGATCGTCGCGACAGCGAGCGCGAGAATGCCAACGAGCGCGGACTTGAACACGAGGAATCCTCCGGGGAGAGAGCCCGATCCCCTTGTCGTCAGAATTGGAACCGGATCGCAAACTCCGCTTGGCGCGACGGTGCGTTGATGTTCGCGAGGATGGCGTTCACCGAGCCGAAGGTGGGCGGTTTCCCCGTAACATCGGTGGCGCCAGGATTGGACGCGGGCGTCGCGAAGTTGGCGCGGTTGAAGACGTTGAAGAGCTGTGCGATCAGCTCGACTCGAGATGTTTTTCCGAAGGTGAAGACCTTCGAGACGCGCGTGTCCACGTTCATGAAGCTCGGGCAGGCGATGTCTCCGTCGGAGACCGGCGCCAGGCTCCGCGAGGCCCGGAACGTGTTGATCGCGTTGATGTCGAGCGAACCGCAACCGCTGCGGAACGCGACGCCCGACGGGTTGTCGCCCGAATAACCGTCCTTGTTGACGTCGAGCGACGAGGCCGGGTTGAACGGCAGCTTCGAGCGGAAGTCGCCAATCGCCGATATCTGGACGCCGTACGGCAGCTGCAGAATCCCGCTGACCACGAGCCGGTGGCGACGATCGGCCGCCGAGAAGCTGGTGATCTGCTGGAACCCGTAGTAGTCGCCCTGCGTGTTGCGTGACATGATGTCGGTCGACTTGGCGAGGGTGTACGACACCATGTACTGGTGCCGTCGGCTCAACCGCTTCTCGATCTTCAGCAGCAGGGCTTTGTACTGATTGTTCTGTCCAGACTGCAGCAGCGAGATCCGGGCGAACTGCGGGTACGGGCGCACTTTGGTGACCGGATCGGGCAGGTTGAGGTCCGGGCGTGTGGGGTCGACTAGATCGCCGTAGCGGTAGGTCAGCAACATGTCGGCGCTGATTGCCATGTCGCGCGTCAGCAGGTACGTGAATCCCGTATTGACCTGGTGCGCATAGGCATTCCTGAAGTCCGCATCCATCACCCATATATTCGGCGTCTGGAGGTAGGACGATCGGGGCTTGCCACTGAACGGATCGCCGAACGTCGGATTGTTGATGATGATCTGCTGGGTTTGCGGCCACCAGATCTCGTCCATGTTCATCAGCGTCCGGACGTTGTCGTAGAAGACCCCGTACCCGGCGTGAACGTTGAGGCGCCCTCTCGATGTCGGATCCCAGGCGAACCCGATCCGCGGGCCGAAGTTGTTCGTGTCGCCTCGATTCTGGGAGTTCTTGTACCACGTGTTGAACCAGTCGGTCCCGGCCGGGTACCCGGCCCCCGGAATCTTCTGGGCGACCAGTTCCTGCAGGTGCGGCAGGTTTTCGTTGAACGAGCCGATCTGCCGGTCGTAGCGCAGCCCGAGGTTGAAGGTCAGGCCGCGGCCGGCCTCCCAGGTGTCCTGCACGTAGAGCGCGAAGTGCTTCGTCGGCACGTTCGCGTAGCGGGGCAAGCTCTCCGTGTACTGGATGGGCCACGTGCTCTTGTCGCTCGGGTCGTAGGGCGTGTCCTTCGGGAAGTTGTACTGACCGAGGGGAACGCCCAGGTTGTCGGCTTCGAAGGGGATGTAGCTGAAGTCCACACCCAATCTTCCACTGGTGCGTTCCGCCCCAGCCCCTCTTCAGGATCGAGATGTCGTCCTTGATCTCCCAGCGGTGTTCCGGCCCCATCTGGCTGTTGCCACAGCCGCCGACGATGATCGACGGGTAGCTGTAGACCGTCGAGCACAGGCCCGTCCGGTTCGTCCCGAAATCACCTGGCAGGAGCGACCCGTGGCTGTACGGCGCCGACACCTCGTACTTGCTGTAGGCATACTGGAAGCGGGCGTCATTCAGGATCCGGTCGTTGATGATCCACGTGTGTCCAACGACCGCCGACTGGCGGGGCACGGCGAAATCGAACGATGCGGACGGGTGGGTGCGCCCTCCGCTGGTGATGATCGGGCGGTACTCGTTCTCCTGGGCAAGCCGCACGAAGATGGACTGGCCCTGGTTCAGTTGGTGGTCGACCTTGGCAGTGTAGGTCCACCGGTTCTGGTCGCTCAGGTAGGTCCCTTCGTACTTCGGCCACAGTCCGCCGGCGAACACCGTGAAGAACTGCTTCTCCTTGGTCGCCTCGACCGCAAAGAAGAAATGGGTCTTGTCCTGGACGACCGGGCCGCCGAGCGCGGCGCCGTACTGATAACGGCGGTAGTCGGGTTTCGGCTTGTCCTGCAGTTGTTGGAAGTACTCAATCGCGGTCAGTGAGGCGTCGCGCACGAACAGGAGCCCCGACCCATGCAGGGTGTTGGTGCCGGACTTCGACACGACGGTCATCACGCCGCCGGTCGCCAGCCCGTACTCCGCCTTGTAGTTCGACGTCGAGACCTTGAACTCCCGAATGGAGTCCATCGCGAAGTTCTGGCGCGGCTCGCCCATCTCTGCCCAGGTATTGTTGACGCCGTCCACCATCGACATGTTCGAGTACTCGCGGGTACCGCCGCCGATGTTCGCGTTGCCGCGATAGACCTCCAGTAGAGTTGCGAGGTCACGAACCGGACGCGGGGAGTGACGGAGAACGTGGACACTTTGGCTCTGCCGAGCCCACATGTCAAGGTCGGCGTAGCCCCTGTCACCAACTCCTGGATGGAACGGTTCTGCCGGGCGTGCGGGATTGCCGCATCTTATGTTGCGGAGGTCGTACAGCCGCGCGTTCCCCTACTCCGAATCCCAGTGCCCGTTGGTCGTGTGGCAGCGATCTCAGCCCTGGAAGCTGTCTATTGCTTCCACGCCTGGCCGGCCCGCGTCATCGGAAACGGCAACAGGGCGAGGCGGCGCAGCAGCGACTCGCGCTCGCGGGGATCGATCGCCATGAAAACAACGGCGAGCTGGCGGCCGACCGGCACGGATACGGAGTTGGGCGCTGCCGATCCCTTCTCCAGCGCGGCGAGAAATTCGTCGCGGTCCTTCGGCGTGTCCCACGCGGTGACCCACACGCCCTGCAGCCCTTTCGTCGTGCGAAGCACATCGGGTCCTGTACGGTTGGCCATCAGGTAGAACCGGTCTCCGCCCCAGCCTGCCGCGCCCTCATTCGTCCACGCGCCGACCGACTGCAGCTTCGCCAGGTCGCGGGGCGTGTCGCGCGGTTCGGTCAGAATGCCGGTGAGCAGCTCGCCCAGCGTGTCGCGGTGGACGATGTGGCGGCCCGGCAGGTCGAGCCAGAGATCCATCGCCTTGTCGTTGATGATCACCGGTTCGTCGCGCCGCGTCGCGTCCCAGTACTTCTCGGCGTGGAGCACCTGCTCGCTCGAGCGCGGGAGGGCCCGACGGGCGATGAGCAACGCCTCACCCACCGCCCGATTGTCGGCCTGCGTCAGCAACGTCGCCAGCTCGCCCTTGGCCAGGAACGCGGCGCCGACCACGTAGGAACTGAACATGGCGGAGAAGTAACGGGGCAGTTGCTCGAGGGTGCGCGCCCGCTCCAGTTCATCCGTGACGTACTGCGACAGATCGCTCAGGCTGAAGTGGCCCGATTTCTGTGCCGCGAACATGTGCTGGAGCATCAGCGATGTGGCCGAGCCTTCGGCAATCGCGGTGGCGACGAACTCGGTATCCTCGGTGCCGTTCCCTGATTTCATCAGCCCGTCGAGGTCGATGTACTGATCGTCGAGCGCGTGGGTGAGCTCGTGCGAGAGGATCATCCGCTCGACGAACGCGGGCATTGGGTTCGGACGGTCGATGAGCCGCAGCGTCCGCGTGGCGGGCTCGTAATAACCGGCCACTTGCTGGTCGAGCACGGTGAGGCTGGTCGAGAGGACGTCGCCATCCGGCGGAATCAGGCCGGCGACCCGAAGGAACGCCTGCACGCGCGCCCGGTGGGCGGGCTTGTCCGCCGCGAGGAGCATGCGATAGATATCCTGGCGAGCGCGTGCCACCGGGATCCGTTCCTTCCTGACCGGCCGCTTGAACTTCCACCCGCGCAGCTGCTCGACCTCTCGCGCCACGTCATCAGCCAGACGCAATAGCAGCTCGCCCTGCGTGGACGCCGAGGGCGGAGCGGCCGTCGTGGCCTGGCCGGCCGGCCAGGCCGAGAGGCAGCAGACCGACAGCAGGAGTACCAGCCCGCGGCCCCAACCGGCCTGGCGCATCATCGGGGCGCTCGTTTCGGAGTCGCGGCGAAGAGCTTCTGGAGGCGTGCGACGTCGGATGGCCTCCAGGTGCTGCCCAGGTCGCGGTGGACGAACGCCGCGATGGCGTCGAACGGCATCCTGGCGGCCGAGGCCACCAGGCGCGCGGCCTCGCGATCGAGCTGGCGGCTTTCCTTCGCACTCGCGTCCATGCGCCACGCGCGCAGCGCGCCTTCCGGGGAGCCGTACTCCACAAGGAAGTCCTCGTGCAAGTACCCTGTGAAGAACGATTCGAGCTGCGGGAACGCGGCCGGCGAGAGGGCCGGGCCGCCGGCGCTCGGCGGCGCCTTGCGCATCGTCATCGGCGAGCCTCCGGGTACGAGGTGAGTACGTCGTAGTCGTCGCGGCTCGAGTCCCGCGCTGCGGCGAACAGGACGAGGCCGAACGATACGGCCAAAACGAAGACCAGGGCTCTTCACATGAAGGTGGTCCGACACGACGGGTCGCGGGTATTGTATCCGCTGAGCGCCATTCGGACCATTACGGTGCAGCCTGTTGGCGATCGCCTGCTGGCCGGGGCGGTGGGACGGCTACTGGACAGGCGGGGAGGGGTGGCGAACGGCAAGGATCACGGCGGCAGAGTCGGCTTCCCAGTGGTAGCCGAAGGAGAAGGTCAGCGGCTTCACGGCGCGCTCATCCGCGTAGGCCTTGGCCATGTCCACCTGGTAGCCGTAGTTGAAGTCCTTGACCGGCTTCTCGTACTTGCCGTAGAGCGTGACGTTCCAGTCAGGCGTCTTCAGGAATCGCAGCGGGATGCCCGAATCGTCTTCGAGGACGAGCCGCGACTTGCGGAGCAGGAGGCTGCGGACCAAGGTGAACTGGTTGCCGTGCAGCAGGTAGGAGGCCGACTTGAGGAACGTGGCGAACGGCGCTTCCTGCTCGAGGAACAGAAGTATGCCCGGGCGCTCGTTGACGACCCGGTCTTCGGCCCGGGCCCGGAAGTAGATGACGGTCTGGGGTTCGTGGCCCGGCCTCGCGAAGACGAGTTCGAGTGCGGGCGCGGCGCGCCGATCTTTGACCGCCGACGTGCGGCCGCGCAGTTGACCGTTCTCTCCGACCTCGACGTCGCGGACGCTGACAAGCTCCGCGTTTATTCGCACGAGGAAGACCGCCATGAGCGGCAGCGTGCCGTGGAGTTCCTGCGCCGCCGTATCCACCAGCATGTGCCGGGTGATGAAGTAGTTCCTCGCGAGCAGGTCGTTGAGCGCGTGGCGGGTTTCCTCGAGCAGCGCCGTCAACCGGTCGGCCGACAGTTGATCGAGAGCCGGCAGCGAGCCGGGCTGCTCGAGACCGAACAGGATGTAACGCTTGCAGTTGGGGAACAGGAGCCACGCGTTCAGGATGTCAGGGCCGCTGAACGGGTACATCAGCGTAGTGCATGTCCCGGTGACCGGGGTCAACTCCTGGTCCCGCCAGGCCATCATGTGGACGAAGCGATCGCGGGTGGCCTGGGTCCACTGGTTGTCGAATTCCTTCTGCCACGCCTGCCACTCGGGCCGCGCCGCCACGCCAGCGAGAGGGCTCGTCGGCGCGGGCCGCAGCCCGGCCAGAACGCGGGCGGTGTCGGTCAGCTTGTGGTTCGCCGCCGGCGCCAAGGCCGCGGACGCCTCCGTTGCTGCCGCGGGCGCGGCGGACGACTGACATCCGACACCGACGGCCAGGGAGCAAAGGAGGAGCCCAAACCAGAGAAGGTGTGACACAGGTTTCAAGATGGACCTCTCAGGGACGGCAGACTCTATGCTACCAAGTCGGGCTGTCAGCGTCAGCAGGAAACCGTACGCTGGGTGACCTGGGCCATAATCTCCCGGTGAGCATGTCGCGGCTTCGCCTCCCGCTCTCTCCTGCGCATGCGGGGCTGCGCCTTGATTCCGTGCTGGGCGGCTGGCTACCGGAGGCGCTCGGACGCGATCTCTCGAAATCCGCGATCCGCCGCCTCGTCATGGCCGGCGCGATCTGGCTCGATGGCCGTCCGGTCCGGCGTCCCGGCATGCTGATCGCCGCCGGTCAGCGGCTCGAAGCCATGGTGGATCTGGGCCGGATGCGCGACTTGGCCGGGGCGACCGGTGGTTCCGCACGTCCGGCCGTCGGAATCCTGTACGAAGATCCCTGGCTGGTGGCGGTGGCCAAGCCCTCCGGTCTGCTGGCGCACGTCAGCGCCGACGCCAGGCGCCCGGACTTGTTCACCGAGGTGCGGCGCATGCTGGCCGCGCGGTCGAGGGCCGGGTCGGCATCGACACCCTACCTGGGCCTGCACCATCGCCTCGACGTCGAGACGTCGGGCGTGGTGCTCCTGGCCACCGATCCGGCCGCGAATGCCGGCCTCGCGCGCGCATTCAGCGAGCACGAGGTCGAGAAGATCTACCACGCGGTGGTGGCCCGACCCGGTGTCATGCCGCGGCGGACCTGGCAGCAGTCGGCGCCGCTGGCATTGTCAGGCAAGGGACGGAACGCGCGGATGGTTGTCGTAGCGGAGGGAGGGTTGACGGCGGAGACCTCGTTCGCGGTCCTGCAATCGACGCGGGCGGCGCTTCTCGTCGAGGCGCGGCCCGTCAGCGGCCGCAAGCATCAGATTCGCGCCCACCTGGCCGCCAGCGGTCTTCCAATCCTCGGCGACGTCCGATACGGGGGAGCGGCGACGATCGCGGGGGAGCCCGTCGCGCGCGTCATGCTCCACGCGTCCGCCCTGCGGCTGTCACACCCGGTCACTGGGAAGCGCCTCGAGATCGACTGCCCGTATCCCGACGATTTCCAAACGCTCCTCGAGCGGCTCGGCGTGTCGCGGTTGGGCGCGTCGCTTGACAGCCCGCAGGCGAGCCGGTAGTCTGCCCGCGCAATGAAACTCGCCTTCATCGGGACCCACGGCGTCGGCAAGACCACGCTTTGCTACGACTTGGCGGCGGCGTTGAAGCGGCAGGGCATCAACGTGGACATGGTCAAGGAGGTCGCGCGCCTCTCTCCACTGCCTATCAACCGCAAGACGTCGCTCGACGCGCAAACGTGGATCCTCAGCACCCAGGTGGCGGAGGAAATCCGATCGTCTGCCCACCATGAAGTGGTGGTCTGCGACCGCAGCGTGCTCGACAACTACGCGTATCTGGCCTTCGCATGCGGGCGGCAGAAGGCGATCGAGCGGTTCGTGGATTACTGGATGAAAAGCTACACGCTGCTGTTCAAGGTGCCGATCTCGGGGCAGGCCGCCGCCGATGGGGTCCGCGACACCGACGAGTTTTTCATGCGGCAGATCGACCACCTGGTGGACACGCTGCTCGTCGAGAAGAAACTCGCGTTCGAGCGGTTGCCGGACGGCAGCCGCGACACCTGGATCGACATCGTCAAGGACGTCGTCCTCAAACACCCCGAGATCAACTCCCGGCTGTTGTAGCCCCGCGCGGGGCGGGGTCCGCTCGCTGGCAGGGCCCGGGGGCCTGCCCTCATAGGCGTTGACCTAAGTGCGCGCTCACCCGCAGCCGCTCACCGCCAGCGCCGCGGCTGTCGGGTGCAGCGCGTGGTTGGCAACTTGTTGCGTCATACAACTAGTTATATACTGCACCGTGCTCGAGAAGCCCCTGTACTGGTTGGGGTCGTCGCTCGACGATGTTCGCACGTTTCCTGCGGACGCCCGTCGGGCCGCCGGCTACGAGCCTGGGCGGGTACAGCAGGGCATGATGCCCACCCGATTGGAAGCCCATGACGACGAAAGTGCGACGTTCGAGCGGCAACGTGTTCAGCGATCTCGGATTCTCGTACGAGGAAGCAGAGAACCTCAAGATCCGCACCGACCTCATGATTCGGCTCAGCAAGCTTATCGACGCTCGCGGCCTCACCCAGGCGCAGGCTGCGACCGTGTTCGGAGTCACCCAACCGAGAGTCAGTGACCTGGTGCGAGGCAAAATCGACCGATTCAGCATCGATACGTTGGTAGCCATGCTCGGGCACGCTGGGGTCCGTGTTCGGGTCGTCGTTGGTCGTACCTCGAAAGTTGCCTACGGTTAACGCCTATGGGGCCTGCCCTGCGACACCGGAGCGCCGCGAGCCCGATCCGCGAATTACTGCGCTTCCGCGATACCCCGATCCGACCACAGCTTCTGGACCACGTAGAGCAACGCGAGCCCGGACGCTGCGAAGACGCCGAGCAGGCCCAGCGCGATGCTCGTGCGGCCGTACAGGAAGTTGCCGACGGTGAACAACGCCGCCCAGATGACCGTGCAGCCCGAGACCCAGCCCAGGAGGGCGAGCGGGATGTTGTCACCCGTCGTGCGCAGGGCGTCCTTGCCGAGCCCTGCCTCGCGCCGGATGCGTTCCCACCCGGGTCCGAACGGCCGAACCTTGGCGTAGAAGGACACCAGCGTCTCGCGGTTGGTCTCTGGGCCGATGTACGCCGTGACCACCCAGCACAGGGTCGTGACGGCAATGGTGACGAGGAGCGCCACGTGCGTGCTCATGTGGAGGCCGTTCTTCGCCATCACGAGGATCGTCATCGATACAGCGAACGAGCTGAGCATCGCGACCACTTCGCACCACGCGTTGACGCGCCACCAGAACCAGCGCACCAGGTAGAGCAACCCGGTGCCGGCCCCGATCTGCAGGATCACGTCGAATGCGTCCTTCGCGCTGTCGAGCACGAACACGAGACTCGACGAGCAGAAGAACAGGATGACGGTGACAACGCGGCCGGCCGCCACGTAGTGCTTCTCGCTGGCATCCTTGCGAATGAAGCGGCGGTAGAAGTCATGTACGAGGTACGAGGCGCCCCAGTTGAGGTGCGTGAGGATGGTCGACGAGTTGGCGGCAATCAGCCCCCCGACCATCAGGCCGATGAAGCCGACCGGCAGGAACTTCAGCATCGCCGGGTAGGCGATGTCGTGGCCGATCAGGCTCGGGTCGAGGTGCGGGAAGGCCGTCTTGATGTCGGAGAGCTGCGGGTAGACGATGATCGAGCACAGAGCGACGATGATCCAGGGCCAGGGTCGCAGCACGTAGTGCGCGATGTTGAAGAACAGGACCGCGCCGAGCGCGTCCTTTTCCGACTTCGAGGCGAGCATGCGCTGCGCGATGTAGCTGCCGCCGCCAGGTTCCGCGCCGGGATACCAGACCGCCCACCACTGCACCGCGATGGGCATGACGAACACGGCCACCGCCATGTCCCAGTTGTTCGTGAAGTCCGGCAGGATGTTCAGGTAGTTCAAGCCGCCAGGCCCTTTCGCCGTGGCCAGCTTTGTCATCAGCCCGCTGAGGCCGCCCACCGCAGGCGCCTGCAAGGCGAAGTAGGCCGCCGCGATGACGGCGGTCATCTTGATGAAGAACTGCACCATGTCGATGACCAGCACCCCCCACAGCCCGGAGTGCGTCGCGAAGACCACGTTCAAGGCGCCGACGAAGGCGAGCGTCTGCCAGCGCTCGAAGCCGAAGAGCACGCCGGCGATCTTGCAGGCGGCCAGGTTGACCGTCGCCATGATCATGCAGTTGAAGAGGAGCCCCAGGTACACGGCCCGGAAGCCGCGCACCAGGCCCGCCGCCTTGCCCGAGTACCGGATCTCGTAGAACTCCAGATCGGTCATCACCCCCGAGCGGCGCCAGAGTCGCGCGTAGAAGAAGACCGTGGACACGCCGGTCAGCACGAACGCCCACCACACCCAGTTGCCCGCCACGCCGTTGCGGCGGACGATGTCGGTGACCAGGTTCGGCGTGTCGCTGCTGAACGTGGTGGCGACCATCGACAGGCCGGCAAGCCACCACGGGACCGCCCGCCCGGACACGAAGAACTCGGACGTGCTCTTGCCAGCCCGCTTGCCGAAGAAGAGCGCCGGCACGAAGCACACCAGCAGCGAAACCACCACGATGACCCAGTCGATGAGTTGAAGGTGCATGTGTCGATTCTCCGGGCCGGGTCACGATAACACAGGCGGGGCGCGACCGGCGACCGTTGTCGCAGGGGCGACCGACCGACCGCTCCTGCCCGTGTTACATTGGCAAACGTGATGACAAAAGCTCCCGGGGTTTTCAACGACATTCTCGGCCCCGTGATGCGGGGGCCGTCGAGTTCTCACACGGCGGGCTCGTATCACATCGCCGTTCTCGCGCGAGCGCTGCTTGGCGCCGCGCCCGTGCGGGCCCGCTGCGCGTTCGACCCGGCGGGTTCCTACGCGCAGGTCTACCGTCAGCAAGGCGTGGATCGGGCCTTTGCGGCGGGATTGCTCGGATGGTCGCTGACCGACACGCGGTTCTTCGAGGCGCTCGAGGAGGCCGTCGCTGCCGGACTGGCGCTGACCTTCCACGTTGAACCCCTCGCAGGCGCCGATCATCCGAACACGGTGGATATCGAACTGGCTGCGGCAGACGGTGCCCGAACCCGGCTTCGGGCGAAATCCGTCGGCGGCGGCGCAGTCGAAGTGACGAGGACCGACGACTGGCCGGTGCTGTTGACCGGTGAAACCTACTGCGTGCTGGCTGAGGTTCGGGAGGGGGCGGAAGCCGTCGTGCAGGAGGTGCTGGAAGACGATGGGGCGGCTGCGGAAGGCGTCACCCGCGTGCCGCGCGGCGGGAGCCGGCTGCTGGTCGTGCCGCGCGTCGCCCCGCTCTCCGCCGATGCACGCGCGCGCTTGTGTGCCCGGCCGGACGTGGTCTCGCTGCGCGAGACTCCGCCGATTGCCTTCGCCAAGCGCGGGCGTCCGCTGTTCACGTCGGGCCAGGAGATGGTGGCGCTGGCGGAGGAGCGGGGATGGTCGCTCGGGCGAGTGGCGGTCGCCTACGAGGCCAGCCTGCTCGGCCTCGAGGAGGGCGCGCTGATCGAGGAGATGGTGCGGCGGTTCGAGATCATGCAGGCGGCCGTGCACGCGGGCTTGAGCGCGTCCGCGCCACCCATGCAGTTGCTCGCGCCCACCGCGCGGAACGTGATGGAGGCCGAGGCAGCCGGACGCGTGGCGATCGGCGGGTTGCACACCCGCGCGGCGGCGCGCGCGATGGCCGTGATGCACGTCAACGGCGCGATGGGCGTCGTCTGCGCGGCGCCAACCGGCGGGTCCGCCGGCGTGATCCCGGGTGTCATCGTGTCGCTCGTCGAAGAGCGGGGCCTCGAGCTCGAGGCGGCGGTGCTCGCGCTGTTTGCCGCCTCCGCTGTCGGCCTCGTCGTCTCGTTCCGCGCGACTTTTGCAGCGGAGGTGGCGGGGTGCCAGGTGGAGATAGGCGCGGCCAGCGCCATGGCGGCGGCGGCCGTCGTGGAGGCGGCGGGCGGAAGCGCACGGCAGGCGGCGGACGCGGCCGCCATCGCCTTCCAGAACACGATGGGCTCGGTGTGCGACCTCGTGCAGGGCATGGTCGAGATTCCCTGCCACACGAGGAACGCCGTCGGTGCGTCGTCCGCATTCGTCTGCGCCGACCTCGTGATGGGCGGCTACCAGAACCCGATCGCTCTCGACGAGACGGTAGACGCCGTCTACGACGTGGGGCGGATGATGCCAGCCGAGTTGCGCTGCACCTCGCGCGGCGGGCTGGCGGTTACGCCGAGCGCGTTGAAAATGCACCGGCGATCGCCCGCGCCGCCGGCCCGGCAGTAGAATTGGCCGGTCGTCTGAACGAAAGGGGACTATGAGACAGCGGCGCACATCGATGGTCGTACTCCTGCTCGCCTTGGTCGCCTCTCTGGTGTCGGCGCAAGGGCTCCCCATCGCAACGCCGGAGGCGGTCGGCCTGTCCACCGCCCGCGTCGAACGCCTGAAGGCGGTCGTCCAGGACTACGTGAACCGGAACCAGATCGCGGGTGTTACCGTCGTGATCGCGCGCGGCGGCAAACTGGCCGTGATGGAGCCGATCGGGCGGATGGATGTCGAGAAGAACCTGCCCATGAGGAAGGACACGATCTTCCGGATGGCGTCGATGAGCAAGGCCGGGACCTGCTGACCCACACGGCCGGCATCTCGTACGGCGACGGCGTGGCCGCGGAGGAGTACAAGGCGGCAGGCACCTTCGGCTGGTACCTCGCCGACAAACACGAGCCGATCGGCACGCTGATGGAACGGCTGGCCGCGCTGCCGTTCGCCGAGCAGCCCGGCGAGAAGTTCGTCTACGGCTACAACACGGATATCCTGGGCGCGGTCATCGAGAAGGCCTCTGGCGTGCCGCTCGACGAGTTCTTCCGGGCCCGGATCTTCGAGCCCCTCGAGATGATCGACACCGGCTTCTTCCTGCCAAGGGAGAAGCGTGACCGCTTGGCGACCGTCTATTCCCTGGGCGCCGACGGGACGATGGTGCGGGCGCTCGAGCCAAAGACGGGGCAGGGTGATTACGTCGAGGGACCGCGCGCGTGCTTTGGCCGGCGGGGCGGGACTCTTGTCCTCCGCGAACGACTACCTGCGCTTCCTGCAGATGCTGCTCAACGGCGGCGAACTCGATGGCGTGCGCATCCTCGGGCCGAAGTCGATCGAGATGATGACGTCGAACCAGGTGGGCAAACTCTACCGTGAGGATGGCAGCCTCGGCTTCGGCCTCGGATTCGAGACGACGGAGGACGTGGGAGCGGCTGGCCGACCCGACTCGCTTGGCTCATTCGGGTGGGGGAGCGCCTACTACTCGAAGTTCTGGGTGGACCCGAAGGAGAAGCTGGTCGCCGTCTTACTGACGCAGCTCCTCCCCGCTTCGGGCCTCGATCTTCAGGATAAGTTCCGCTACCTGGTGTATCAGACCATCGTCAAGTAGCGGGAGGACCGCCCCCACAAACTACTGCAGCGGGATGGTCTTTTCGGCGGTGCCGCCCTTAAGGCTGGCGTACTTCACGGTCAGGGGGCCGGTGCCCTTGATCAGATACTGGATCATCCGGGTGGTGCGGCCGGCCAGGCCGTTGCGCAGCATGATGCGCTTCAGATCCTTCTGGTCGATCGACTGGGCGACGGCAGGGCGCCACTTGTCAGCCACCCAACTTGCCGAGATGACCTCGACGCCCTTGCCATCAACCGTCAGCAGGTCGGGCGGAACGACGTTGTTCATCGCGGCCTTGGCGAGGATCGTCGGGGCGACCTTCGGGTTGCTCAGGTCCAGCCAGACCTTGAAGATGCCGTCGCCGAGCTTTTCGACCTTCGACTCGCCGAGGGTCACCTTCGGCATTTCGTCGGCCTGATACAGCGTCCACGCCATGTTGCGGTGGCACAGTTCTTCGTTCATGAAGCGCGGCGGTACCCGCCCGAACGTTTTCTTGAACGCGCCGCCAATCTCGACCTTGCCGAACTGCGGGTGGTCGAACTCCTTCCACTCGGTCAGCTCGTCGCCAAACTCGAGGAAGTCGTTGAAGAAGTAGTTCGCCACGCGCGGCGAGATCGGGCTGTTCGGATCCTTCTGCTGCTCCTTCAGCTCCGGGCTGGTGAAGTACTGGCCATTGTTCCAGAGCTCGTTGGAGAACGACAGGATCCCGAGGCCGTCGTTGGCCCAGTCGGTCACGCCGCCGTGCACCGTGTAAAGGCCGCTCCAGATGACCAGGTAGCGATAGAAGGGGAGCATCCGCTCGGCGTTCCGGCCCAGTTCGTCGTAGGCGCGCACGTCTGACGCCGGATACTCGCCGGCCGTTTCCGCGCCCGGGCTGCGCAGGATCATCCCGCCGTTGTTGTGATAGGTCTGGAGGCCCGCGATGTTCGGGTGCGACATCCAGAAATCGTTGACCGCCTTGGCTTCCGGCAACTGGAACGGATAGTCCATGGCGCCGCTCTGGATGTAGTTCGGCTGCCAGTCGGATGCGAAGTTGCGATTCGGGTCGTAGCTGCCCGGGCCGTCTTCGGCGACGCGGCCATCGCCGTCGTGATCGATCCCTTCCTGACCGAGCACGATGTAGTCGCCCACCTCGCCCGGCTTGACCGGCTCCATGGCCCGCGGGTCCACGGTGCTCTTCTTGTAGTTCCCCTGGCCGGGTACGTACTTCCGGATCTGCTCGATGATCCCGTTGCCGTTCAGATCTTCCGGACCGTCCTCGTCGAACTGGTAGTCGTTGTCGTCATCCACCGGCATGTGGCCGCTGCGCGCGTTGCCGCCCGGCCCGTGCATGAAGTAGTCGCGGCCGTCCGGGTTCACGGTCGGGACGATGTAGAAGGCGCGCTCGTCTACGAGCTTCGTGATCCGATCGATCCTGCCGTAGTTCTCCATCAGGTACCAGATCGTGTAGATGCAGATCTCGCCGCCCTGGATCTCGTTCCCGTGGATGTTGGCCTCGATGTACATCGCGGCCTTGGCGGTATCGGGACCTGTGTCCGGGTTGTTGACGACGATCCCGGCGATGTCACGTCCGGCGTAGCTCTTGCCCAGCACGATGTACTTGAGGAACTTCGGATACGCCTTCTCCAGCGTTTTCATGCCCGCCTGGAGTTCGGCGACGTCGTGCCAGCGGTTGAAGTCGAGACGCACCCTGAAGGGGCGCTCCGAGCTTGGTGCCTGCGTCCAGTCTTTCGGCGCAGCCTTGGCCGGCGTCTGGGCCGGCTTGCCCGCGGCGTGGGCCTGCGGCGATGGCTTCGCCTGGCCCGACACGCCCGGGGATGTGAAGACGGCGACCGCCATCAGCAGGGCCGCGGCCGTCGTAAGCCTGCAGAGGTTGTTCATCATCGTTCTCCGTTAGTGACGCGGCTCCTACCGCAGTGTCAGCGTGGCGGTGTCGGTGCCGCTCTTCTGCGAGACGGCCTTCAACGTGACGGTCGATCCTGGCGTGCCCTTGATCACCCACTCGAACGACTGTCTGGATCCGGACCCGGCGAGCGCGGGGATGTGGTTCGTCTTCTCATTGCCCGTCACGATGCTGTCGGGAGGGACGCCGAGTTGCACCATGACTGGTTTCACCGCGCGGGCCTGGGCGCCCTGGGAGAGGGCCGTCGGCAGGAAGCCGGCGTTCTCGATGTCGGCCTTGATCCGGAAGAGGCCGGCGCCAAGAGCCGTCACTTCGGCTTTCGCGATCTTCACCTTCGAGAAGAGCGACGAGAGATACAGCGCGAACTTCGCGTGCGATGCGCCGAGCTCGGCGATCTTCGCCGCCGGCGGGTTGGTGGTGAGGTAGGGCTTGAAGCCGCCGATCTCGACCTCGCCGAGTGTCGGGTGCTTGAACGGCGTCCACTTGACGAAGCCGTCAATCTTTTCCGCGTCTATCCACTGAATGAGCCGCAGATCGATTCCTTCGGGGGCATCGGCTGATGCCGCATCGGCGGCCGCCCCGCCCATCGCGCCGCGGGCGCTACCGCCGCCACGCTGACCAACGCCGGCTGGCGCACCAGCCAGGGCTGCCCCGGCCGCTGCTCCGCCTGGGCCGGCCGGCGCTCCGGCGCCCATCCCCATCCCCGCCGGGCGTCCGCCGCCGGGCAGGCCCCAGCCAGGCGTCGAGAACGATGGCACGCCGAATTGGTAGTAGCCGTATTCGAAGAAGGCGCCGGCAGGCGTCCGCGTGATCCCGGTCGCGCGCAGGCCCGTCAGTTCGCGATACTTCTCGCTGATGGCGCGGAAGTATTCGTAGTCGAGCGTCGCAATCGTCGTGTTCGGGCGCTGCGCGGGCATCGCAGCGCGGCCCGTGGGCTGCGCCGCCGCGCCGCCGCGGCCGCCGGGAAACGCGCCCTCGTCCATGATGACCATCCCGCCGCCACCCCCCCGCCCGCCGCGTCCGCCGCGTCCGCCGAAGCCGACCGTGTCCTGGAAGAGGCCCACGCGCCGTGCGTCTGCAAGGCTGCGGTTGGCGAACTCGAGAAGATTGATCGGGTTCGCGGCCGCGCGATCGCCGCGGCGCGTCGGCGTCACGATCAGGTTGTCGCTCTCACCGAACGTGAGGATGGCCGCGATGTTCCGGTGCTTCAGTACGAACTCGAGCATCGCCCGCGTTTCGGCCTCGCTCACCATGTAGCGGCCGGCGTCGGGCTCGAAGTACGGATACTGGTGCATGAAGTTCCGGTTGATATCGACCCCGCCAGGCCCGTCCTCGGCAATGAACCCGTCATTGTCCTTGTCGAGGCCCTCCCAGTAGAGCGCCCAGCCTCCAGGTTCGCCCTTGGCCGGGTCGGCGCGCTTCATCAGCCGCGGATCCTCGGGGCTGATCATGAACGGGCCCTTCGGGTCCTTGACGCGCATCACCGTGATGAATCCGTCCTTGTTCAGGTCTTCCGGGCCGTCTTCGTCCATCCGACCGTCGTTGTCCGCGTCGTACGGCGTCGCGTTGGTTCGCCGGCCGCTCTTCACGGACGCGAACATCAGTTCCGCGCCGTCGGCGTTCACGCGCGGCACCACGTAGACCACGTGGTTGTCGAGCCGCTGCTTCACGGCGGGGTCTGTCGCGTAACCTTTGACGAGGAAATCGACGAGATATAGCGCCAGCTCGCTGCCGATCACGTGGTCGCCCTCGAAGTTGGCGGCCACGAGGAGGGCCGGGCGCTGCTCGACCGGAGTGCCCGCGGGATTCGCGATCTCGATGGCCCAGATGTCGCGTCCCTCGCGCGTCTTGCCAATCGACGCGATCTTCGCGATGGTCGGGTTCGCCGCGACAATCGCCTTCAGTTCGGCAGAGAGTTCCTGGTATGTGTGGTACTTCGAGAAGTCGACAGCGGCAGCTGTCGACGGCCAGAGCCACCCGACGAGGGCAGCGACCGCGATGGCGCGAAGCCACCCGACAGACCTTTTCGTGGGGATCGACACAGCGTTCTCCTCAATGTCAGCGGGAATGGCGGGGGCGGGTGCGTGGAGAGGCTATCACAGAACGCCCAGCGCATCTCATGCGATAGACGTTGTATAGTATCGTCGGACGATATAGTATGGCGTCATGCGACCGAAACGACGCGATCCCGAGACGCTGCTGCCGCTCACGCCGGCGATGTTCCACGTGCTCATCGCGCTGGCCGACGGCGAACGCCACGGCTACGCGATCATCAAGGAGATCGAGCGCCGGACCGCCGGGGACTTGCGGTTGAGCGCCGGCACGCTCTACGCGCTCGTTCGCCGGTTCGTGACCGAGGGCGTGATCGAGGAATCGGCCGAGCGACCGGATCCGGCCTTGGACGACGAGCGGCGCCGTTACTACCGGCTGACGGCTTTTGGTCGGGACGTCGCGCAGGCTGAAGCGCGCCGCTTCGAGACGCTCATCGCCATGGCGCGCGCCAAGCAGTTGGTGCCGGGCGCCTGAACCGGGGGAGAGTGAGATGACGGTCAGGCCGACGCGGCATTCACGGCTCTTTCGCGCCCTCGTGCGCCTCCTGCCGTTCGACTTCCGCTTCGACTACGGCGGCGAAATGGAGCAGGTGTTCCGGGAGCAGAGGCTCGATGCAGCCCGCGAGCGCGGCAGGGTGGGCGTCTTCGGCCTCTGGCTCGGGCTCGCCAGGGACATTGCCATCACGGCGCCGCGCGAACACGCGTCAGACATCGGTCGCGACGTCCGGTACGCACTTCGCGGGCTGCGGCGCAGCCCGGGCTTTGCCGCCGTCGCGGTCCTGACGCTGGCGATCGGGATCGGCGTGAACACGGCGATCTTCAGCGTCGTTGACCAGGTGCTGCTCCGGCCGACGGGCGTGAGTGGATTCGAGCACGTGGCGATGATCTGGGAAACGGATCGCCACAGCGGCACCGTCCGTGAACCGGCATCGGTTCCCGACTACCTCGACTTCCAGTCCCGCCCCCGTCGCCTGTCGAGCCTGGCTGCCTTCATCCCCGTCGACGTCAACCTCTCGCTGCCGGGCGGAGAACCGGTCCGCCTGGCGGGCCTTGCCGTCAGCCACACGTTCCTGCCCATGCTGGCGGTGAAGCCGCTGACCGGCCGGGGATTCAACGAGGAGGATGACCGCGCGAACGGTCCAAAGGTGGCGTTGATTAGCGAGGCGTTGTGGACGCGCTCATTCGCCCGCGATCCCGGCGTGGTCGGCCGGACGGTGCTCCTCGACGAGGTCACTCACCTGGTGGTCGGTGTCGTGCCGGCGCGCGCGGACTTCGGCGTGCTGCAGGTGCTCGCAGCGGCGGCCTACGCGCGCTCATTTGCGGATCGCGGCGCGGCTGTGAGCGTGGACGTGTGGAGACCCCTGCAGGCTGACCCGGCGGCGTCTTCCCGAGACACCCATCCGGTGTTCCAGGTGGGACGCGTCAAGGACGGCCTGGCCCTGGCGCAGCAGGAGTTGTCACAGGTGGCGGCCGACCTGGAATGGACCTACCCCAAGGTCCAATACCGATCGGGGTGTGTTTGTCGAGCCCCTCGATGAGGTGGTGTTCGGTCCGGTCAGGCCCGCGTTGTACACGCTCCTCGGCGCCGTCGGGCTCGTGCTCCTGGTCGCCTGCGTGACCATCGCCAGCCTGTTGCTGGCGCGCGGTGCTGCCCGGTTGCGCGAGGTCGGCGTGCGGGCCGCGCTCGGTGCAAGCCGGTGGCGAGTGGCGCGCCAGTTCCTGATTGAGAACCTCGTGCTCGCACTCGTGGCCGCGGCGGCTGGCGTGTTGATGGCATTCGCGGGTTTGCGTGTCCTCGTCGCCATGGCGCCGGCCGACATTCCTCGTGTGGCTGCGGTCACGCTCGATGTGCGTGTCCTTGGGGCCACGCTCGCCATCTCCCTGATCGTCGGTATCGTGTTCGGAATGGTGCCGACGCTTCAAGCGTGGCGTCTCGATGTGCAGGGCGCCCTCAAAGGCGTCGGCGACGCGCGGGCGTCCTCCGGGCGGGCGCACGTGCGCGCACGCGGCGCGCTCGTGGTGGCTGAGGTCGCGCTCGCAGTGGTCCTTCTCGTGGCTGGTGGGTTGCTGCTCAGGAGCTACTTGCGGCTGCAGGGTGTGAATCCCGGCTTCCGCGCGGGCGGCCTCCTCAAGGCGGAATACCAACTGCCGGCGTCGAGGTATCCCGTTGATTTCAAGACATGGCCGGACTTTCACGAGATGCACGCCTTTACCGAGGGCGTGCTGCGCCGGACGAGGGGGCTCCCAGGTGTGAAGTCTGCGGCGGTGGCCGGCGAACACCCGCTCGACCCTGGCTTCACGAATTCTTTCGTGGTGGTCGGCCGCGAGGCCGAGGCGAAGACCTAGCCAGAGATCGCCGTTCGACGCGTGAGCGCCGGGTACTTCGGGACCGTCGGGCTCGCCCTAGTGCGGGGGCGCTTGCTCGAAGAGCGCGACGGCACGCGCGCCGCGCCCGTTCTGCTCGTCAACGAGACCGCGGCCAGACGATTCTTCCCGGGACGCGATCCTGTCGGATCGCAGATCCGGTTCTGGGGGGCCGCGCGGACCGTGGTTGGCGTTGTCGCCAACGAGAAGTTCCGCGGCCTGTCGGCGGCGGCGCCGCTGGCGGTGTACGTTCCGCTCGCCCAGGCGCCCTCGGTGACCGGCGCCGGTGTGCTCCTCGTGCGGTCGACCGGCGACCCGACGGCGCTGTCCGCCGCTGTTCGTCGTGCGATCCACGATCAGGATCCCGGCCTTGCGGTGTTTGGTGTCGAATCACTCAGTCAGACACTCTCGCGCTCGGTGTCCCGGCCCCGCTTCACGGTGGTGTTGCTCGGGTTGTTCGCCGTGCTTGGGATCCTGCTCGCGGCGATCGGGATCCACGGAGTGCTGGCCTACGTGGTGGCGCAGCGTCGGCGCGAGTTCGGTGTTCGCATGGCGCTTGGCGCATCCGCCGACACCGTGCGCGCGATCGTGATTCGACAAGGCCTCTCGCTGACGCTGATGGGGCTGGCGGTCGGCATTCCGACAGCCGTCGGCGTGTCGCGAGTACTCCGAAGCTTGCTGTTCGATACGGGGCCAGCGGACCCGCTGACCTATGGCGTTGTCTCCATCACCTTCATTGCCGTCGCGGTGATCGCCAGCTATGCGCCTGCACGGCGGGCGACCAGGGTCGATCCAATCCCGGCGTTGAGGGCGGAGTAGCGGGACATTCGGCCCGCGGCCCGCCGGACGCGGCCCCGGTTCTACTTCACCCGTCTCAGCAACGTCTCCGCGGCCGACACCACGGCAACGGTTGGCGCGACGTCGGCCTCCTGCACCGTGCCGTACACTCTGAGCAGTTGGTCGTGCAGGCGGCGCAGGGGCTCGGCGGCGGTCGTTTGCGCGCCGGCCCGCTGAATCTCATCGTGCACCCGCCCAATCGCGTCATACAACTGCGACGACAGGATGTACTGCCGGACGAGGTCGTCTGGCGGCGTCTTCACCCGCGGATCCATCTTCACGACCAACCTCTGCGTCTGAGTGACGCGGCCAACGGTGAGACGGACCGAGTACGTGCCCGGCATCACCCACGGACCCTTGGGCTCGACCGCCGTGTCGCGCGGCGTGGCCGAAATCGGGTAGGAGAAGTCGAACGCCTTTGGCGGCGGGTCGTGCAGGTCCCACACGAACCGATGCATCCCCGCGGCGGTGGACGGCACGCGGACCGGACGCTGCCAGTACGCCGGCCAGTTGCCGACGTCCTTCACCGGGGGCGCGGGGTCGGCGCTCGAGTACCGGCGGACCACGTGGCCGGGTCCGTCCAGGATCTCGATGACCACCGGCCCCGACGCGGCCGTCTCGAGCCAGTAGTTGATGACCGCGCCGTCCGGCGGATTCTGGCCGGCCGGTTCGTCGGGTGGCAGCGGAGTGTCCGTGTACTTGCTCCACTGCACTCGCCAGGTCTCCTGCGGCTTGTACAGGTGGACGTCGGCTGCAACCACCGCGGCCTCAACCTGGCGCAGCGGCGTGATGTCGTCCAGGATCCAGAACGAACGGCCATGCGTGGCGACCACTAGGTCGTCATCTTTCACCATGAGATCACGAATGGACGATGCCGGCATGTTCAGCCGAAGCGACTGCCAGTGGTCGCCATCATCGAACGACACGTAGACCGCCTGCTCGGTGCCCGCGAACAACAAGCCGCGCCGCTTCGGATCCTCGCGTACCGCGTTGACGGGTCCCCCGTCCGGGATGCCCGATGTGACATGTGTCCAGGTCCGTCCGCTGTCGCGCGTGCGGTAGATGTGGGGCCGCAGGTCGTCGAGACGGATCGCGTTGACCGCGGCGTAGGCGGTATTCGCGTCGAAATGCGACGCGTCGATCAGCGAGACCTTGGCCCACGGTGTCACCGCCGGCGGCGTCACGTTGGCCCAGGTCTTCCCACCGTCCGTGGTCAGGTGAATGAGGCCGTCATCGGTGCCGGCCCAGATCCGGTTGATGTCGAGCGGCGACGGCGCCAGCGTATAGACGACGCCGCGTTTGGTCGCCTTCGCGGCCGGCGTGCCCCGGTACTTGCCGACGTTTGCCGGCGCCTCCCAGGTCGGCCGCGTCAGGTCGGTGCTGATCGCGGTCCAGTTCTGGCCGCCGTCGGTCGTCTTCCACACGACGTTCGACGCGAAGTACAGCGTCTTAGGATCGATCGGTGAGAAGAGTACCGGCTCGGTGCGGATGACACGGTAGTTGTTGCCTTCGTCGCGCAGGATCATCGGCGAGACGTTCTGCACCATGCCGTTGCGGCGATCGTAGCGGGTGATCTTCCCGCCGTAGACGATGTCCGGGTCCAGCGGGTCAGGCGCCACGTATCCGTACTCTTCGACACCCACCGGGTGCCAGTCGCGGAACGTGATCCGCCCGTCGTCTCCACGGCTCGACACGCACGCCGATCCGCTCTCTTGCTGCCCGCCGCAGACCCGATACGGAAACGCATTGTCGGTGCTGACGTGGTAGAACTGCGCGGTCGGCTGGTTGTACCAGGAACTCCAGGTTGTGCCGCCGTTGACCGTGATGACCACGCCCTGATCGGACGCGAGCAGGATGACGTCGGGGTGGTTCGGGTTGATCCAGAGCCGGTGATAGTCGTCGCCGCCTGGAGCGCCTCGCAGCGCCAAGAATGTCTTCCCGCCGTCCACCGACTTCCAAGTCACGATGCTCGCGGTGTAGACGATGTCCGGGTTCTTCGGATCGACCTTGACCTCGGCGAAGTCGTCACCGCGCTCGGTGACGAACGGGTCATCGTTCACCCGCGTCCACGTCTCTCCGGCATCGTCCGACCGATAGAGGCCGCCGTTGCGGTCCGCCTGGACCGTGGCGAACACCCGCCGGGGGTTGCTTGGGGCGACGGCCAGGCCGATGCGCCCGAGGTTGTCCTTCTCGAACGTCGGAAGGCCTGCCGTGATGCCGCGCCAGGTGCTGCCGCCGTCGGTGGACTTGTAGAGGCCGCTGCCCGGGCCGCTGAACTCACCGTTCTCCCACGGCGCCTGCCTGGCCTCCCAGAGCACGGCATAGACGATATCGGCATTCGTCGGATCCACGACGACGTCGATGCCGCCCGTGTTCTCGTCCTTGAAGAGGACCTTCTGGAACGTGACGCCGCCATCGAGGGACCGGAAGATGCCGCGCTCGTCATTCGGACCGTACGGGTGTCCGAGCACGGCAACCCACAGGCGGTTCGGGTTTTTCGGATCGATGGCAATCTGCGGGATCTGCTGGCCGTCCCGAAGGCCGAGATGGGTCCATGTCGTGCCGGCATCGGTCGATTTGTAGATGCCGTCGCCGGTGGAGAGGTCCGGGCGCTGCAGCCCTTCGCCACTGCCGACGTAGATGATATTCGCGTCGGACGGCGCGACGGCGATCGCGCCAATCGAGCCGGTCGGCTGGTCGTCGAAGACTGGCGTCCAGACGCGACCGTAGTCCGTCGTCTTCCACACGCCGCCGTTGCAGACGCCCACGTAGAACACGTTCGGCTGGTCGGGCACGCCTGATGCCGCCTTGGTGCGCCCGCCCCGGAACGGTCCGATCATCCGGTAGTGCAGTTCGCCGCAGCAGGCCGACATCAGGTCCTTCGGAGCCGCGGAGGGAACCGGTGCCTGTTGCGCGAGCGGGGTGAACCCGGCGAACAGGAGGATGGCGGCTGTGAGGGCGAGGAGGCGGCGTGATGAACTCATGCCCGCAGTGTATCTCACCTCCGTGCCGCCGGTCCTGTCCACGACAGATCACCACGGAGGACACAAAGCCCACGGAGCGACCCCCGGAGTTCGGGTGGCGGGACGGTCTCCGGCGGTTGAAACCGCCTGCCGGACGATGCCACGGGGATCACCTTGACTGTCGAACAGACTGTGGACTACATTCAACACCATGGAAACCATCCAGGTCGTGCTCGGCGCGCCGCTGCTGCGGGCCGCCGACCGTGCCGCTCGGCGTCTCGAGATCAACCGTTCGGCGCTCGTGCGTGCCGCACTCGAGCAGCACCTGAAGCGGCTCGACCTGCTCGAGAGGGAGGCGCGTGATCGCGACGGCTATCGACGCCGCCCGGACGGCCGCGACGATGTCGCCCCGTGGGAGGGGGTGGCCGCGTGGCCGGAAGAGTAGAACGTGGAGACGTCAGGCTCCACCGGTTTCCTGCGCCCGACAAGCAGCGCCCGGTTCTCGTGCTGACGCGCTCCTCCGCGCTGGGCTACCTCTCGCGGGTGACGGTGGCGCCGCTCACTTCGACCATCCGGGGCGTGCCGTCTGAAGTGGTGCTGGGTGTCGAGGCGGGCATGAAGCAGCCGTGCGCGGTGAATCTGCACAATGTCGTGACCGTATCCCTCGACGCCCTCGGTCGCCGCGTCGCACGCCTCGACTCGCACCGGATGCGGGAGGTGTGTCAGGCTCTTGCGTTCGCCCTCGGATGTGACGCCTGACAACGGTCGGCGGAGGTTGGCAGGGGACGGGCGTCAGCCGTGCCGGCACGCCGTCCGCCGCCCGGCTCGGCCAGATCACGGTGCGACACGTCGGTGGGTGCCTGATCAGACCAGCGGCGGGTGGATCGCGTGCCAGGTTGTCGCGCGCTGGAAGGCCATCCCCACGCGCAACACCGTGGCCTCATCGTAGAGGCGCCCGGTGATCATCAGCCCGCGCGGCATCCCCTCGACGAACCCGGCATTCAGCGTGAGCGCCGGGTGGCCGGTGAGGTTGGTCACCGCGACACTCGCGCTGTCGGATGGCGCGAGAAACACGTCGCAGGTCGCCATCAGCGCGTTCATCTGTTGCGCGAGGAGCGTCCGGACTCGTTGCGCGCGGATGTAGTCGACGGCGGGAATGAACCGGGTCGCCCGCAACTGGTTGGCGCGCCCGCCCGGGTGCTTCCCGGCCAGGTCGTTGTGGCCGCCCGCGCGCAGGAGGTCGTCGAATGCCGCGCCGGCTTCGGCGTTGAGCAGGGCGTAGATGGACCGGGCCGGCAGGTCCGGCAGGGCGATCGGCTGGAGGACCACGCCGGCCTTGCGAAAGAGATCCAGCGCATCGTCCAGCAGGCGCTGATACGCCGGCCACTGCTTCTTCTCGTCCGCGCGCGCGTCTTCGGACGTCTGGCGGAACTCGCGCTCGATATAGCCGACGCGCATGCCGGCGAGTCCCGCGTGCTCGTCGAGCACGTGGGGTGCGTTCACCACGGTGTCGTCCTTGCCATCCGGGCCGCGCAGCGCGTTGAACACGACCGCGCAGTCCTCAACCGTCCGGCAGATCGCTCCCACCTTGTCCATCGTCCAGCGCAACGTCATGGCCCCGTGACGGCTGATGCGCCCGTAGGTAGGCCGAAGTCCGACGACGCCGCACTTGCTGGCCGGGTCCATGATCGACCCACCCGTTTCAGTGCCAACCGCGACGCCCACCAGACCCGCGGCTGCTGCCGATGCTGGGCCCGCAGACGAACCGCCGGAGCCGCGCGCGAGATTCCAGGGGTTTCGCGTCTGGCCTCCGAACCACACGTCGTCAATCGCCAGCTCGCCGGTGGTCAGCTTGGCCACGAGCACCGCACCCGCCGCGTGCATCCGCTCCACCGCGGTCGCGTCGAAATCGAATATCTGCTGTGCGTATGGCTTGGCGCCCCAGGTGGTTCGGATGCCCCTGGTGGCAAACAGATCTTTGACGCCCCACGGCATCCCGTGGAGCGGCCCGCGATATCGGCCAGCCTTGATCTCTCGGTCGGCCTCGTCTGCCTGCTTCAGCGCCAGGTCCTCGGTGAGCGTGATGACGCACTCCAGCTTCGGTCCGAACCGCTTCAGACGATCGAGGTAGACCCGGGTCAGATCCACCGAGGTGAGTTTCCCGGTTCGGATGAACGCCGCGAGTTCGACAGCGGGGAGGAATGCCAGTTCGTCGGGCGAGGTGGGCAGCGCTCCCCGAGGGGTGCGCGGGACGCTGCGCGAAGCGCGCACGGTCGTTCTCTCGTCCAGCTTCGGCCGCGTCGGGCGGAAGCTGAAGGCAGGCTCGACATCGGTCCCGATGGGGACGTTGCGAAGTGCCTCGATGTGGCCGCGGTTAGTGCGGACGTTGGGCAGGGCCTGCGCCTCTTCGGCGTCAGGAAACTGTACGCCCACGACCTGCTCGGCGCCCTTGAGGGCAGCGATGTCGATCGCGGCGGTGGCAGGCGAGGGCGCCTGCGCGTCGAGCCGCGAGCCGGCCAAGCCGGCCGCCAGCGCGGTGGGAATCGTCTTCAGGAACAAGCGGCGTCCGGTCGTGCGCCGCTGGTCGCGCGACGATGGGGTTCGGGGCATGCGGCAGTCCTTCGGATGAGCAGCGGGTTCGCGGTCAGTAGCCTGCGGCCAGCCCGTGCTTGCGCGGGTCGAACAGTCCTTCCCAGCCGGTCGCGGTGCGTTTGAGCGCGGTGAGCGAACCGGTTGCCCCGGGCTGCATCTTGTATCCCATCGCGCCGAGAGCTGCGACGACGTCGGCTGGCACGCCGCCCTTTTCGTACTCGAGCAGATCAGGAATCGCCTGCTCGTGGATGCGGGGCGCACCGACCGCGTCGGCCAGCGGCATGCGGTAGTCGATGACGTTCACGATGGCCTGGACGACGGCCGTGATGATCCGTGGCCCGCCGCGGCCCCCGATCACCATCAGGACCTTGCCTCCCGGGTCGAGCACGATGGTCGGCGCCATGGCCGACAGCATCCGCTTGCCGGCCGCCACCGCGTTGGCTTCTCCCTGGACGAGGCCGAACTGGTTTGGCGTGCCCGGCTGCACCGCGAAATCGTCCATCTCGTTGTTGAGGAAGAATCCCGCGCCCGGCACCCAGACGCCGGAGCCGTAGAGGCTGTTGTCCGTCGTTGTGATCGCGACCGCGTTCCCCGCGCGATCGACGACACAGTAGTGAGTGGTGTCGGTGCCTTCGCGGGCCGCCGGCCGCAGAGTCGAGGTGGGCGCCGCCTTTCCGTCCACGATCTGTGCCTGCAGTGACCGTGCGTATTCCTTGCTCATCAACCGATCGAGCGGCATCTGGACGAAGGCCGGGTCGCCGAGCGTGCCATTCCGATCGACGAAGGCGCGCTGGAACGCGCTGGCGAGCCGGTGCAGCGCGCGGGGGCTGTTCCACGGTGGCAGGTCGTGCCAGGCCTCGAGGATGTTGAGCGTCTCGAGCACGGTGATGCCGCCCGACGAGGAGGGGGGCATCGCGACCAACTGGTGGCCGCGGTAGCTGCCGACCAGCGGCGTGCGCCACGCTGGCGCGTACGACGCCAGGTCCGCCGCCGCGATCGTACCGCCGCCCCGTTGCATCTCGGCCACAACGGCGTCGGCCACCGGTCCACGGTAGAAGCCGTCTGGCCCCTGGTCCGCGATCCGCTGAAGGGTACGGGCGAGGTCGGCCTGGACGAACGGGCTGCCGATGGCCGGCGGCCGGCCGTCGGGCAGGAACAGCGAGCGCCCGGCGAACTTCTTGATGACATCGGCGTTCTGCGCGATCGAGGCGCGGAAGATGGCATCGACTGGGAAGCCGTCGCGGGCCAGCCGGATGGCAGGCGCCATCACCTTAGCGCGGGGCAGCGTGCCATGCTTGTCGAGAAGCGCGAGCAGCCCGGCCACGCTGCCCGGCACCCCCGACGCCCGGTGGCCGATCAGGCTCTGGTCGGTCACCTTGCCGTTCGCGTTCACGAACATGTTGCGCGACGCGCTGGCCGGGGCCATCTCGCGGAAATCGATCGCGGTCGTCTGTTTGTTGACCAGCCGGACGACGGCATACCCGCCGCCGCCGATGTTGCCAGCCTCAGGATAGGCGACGGCAAGCGCGAAGCCGACTGCCACGGCCGCGTCCACCGCGTTGCCGCCTGCCTTTAGAATCTCGACGCCGGCCTCGGTGGCGAGTGCGCAGTTCGACACCACCATCCCGTTGTCGGCCGTCGGCGCCTTGGCGCCTGGCTGATATGTCCACTCGGATGGGAACGTGGCCAGTTCGGCATTGGCGGGCCGGGCTGGCGCCTGGGTGGGCGCCTGCACGGCGCCGGAATACAGCCCTGCGCCAGCCGTCAGCAGTGCGACAAGAAGAGCGGGGCGAATAAGTCCAGTCACTGAGCTGTGCATCAGGCGTCTCCGACCAGGTGGGCGCGACACGCGGCGCCCAATCGCGTCACCTCCGATGGTGCAGGAGGAGGCAGGACAGCATAGCACTCGCAGCGTGGGGAGCCCATGGCGGGCCGCGGTCGGACTGGGCCGAGGTCGGGCCAGCGGTCGGGCCGCAGTCGTGGGCTCGAACGCGACCGCAGCGCCCAGGACGCAGGTCTCGCCCCCATCAGCGATCCCACCGGCCAGGTCTTCACGCCACGAGGAGAGGCGTGCAGGCCTCGGTCAGATGAACGGATCCGCGACGTGTTGGCCGCGAACTGCGAGTCGCGAGCCGCAGGCCGACGAACGGAACACGTCCGTTCGCCGGTCAGTGTTTCGTCTCGGCAACCGGCGCCGGTTTGTTGATCACCATGTTCTCGATGAAGAACTCCATCATCCGGTCGGTCGAGACGCCGGAGTGTCCGGCATCGGGGCCGACCTGCACCTCGAAGCTCTTGCCCGCCTTGCGCAACGCCGCGATCAGCTGCATCGAGTTGGTCGGGTGCACGTTGTTGTCCGCCGTGCCGTAGTAGATCAGGAGCCGGCCGTTCAGTTTCTCGGCGTAGGCCATCGCGCTGCCTGCCTCGTAGCCGTCCTTGTTCTCCTCCGGGATCCACATGTACCGCTCGGTGTAGATGGTGTCGTAGTGGTACCAGGCCGTCGGCGCCGACGAGGCGGAGCCGGCGCGGAAAACCCCCGGATGCCGCATGACGCACATCAGCGACGAGTAGCCGCCATAAGATGTGCCGTAGATCCCAACCCGCTCCTTGTCGAAGTAGGGCCGGCTCCACAGCGCCTTTACTCCTTCGGCCATGTCGTCCATCTCGACCTGCCCGAGCTTCAGGTAGATCGAGTCGAGCGTCCGCTTGCCCATCCCGGGCGCCGCGCGGGTGTCCAAATTCAGCACCAGGAAGCCGTACTCCGTCAAGGCGTTGGGCGACACGAACGTCTCGCGTGCGGTGTTGCTCGCCGACGCGGGTCCGCCGTAGACCGCCACGAGCGCCGGGTACTTCTTCGCCGGGTCGAAATTCGAGGGGAAGCTGATGAGCCCGCGCAACGTGGTCTTGCCGTCCGCCGCCTTGTAGGTGAACATCTCGGCTTTCTTCAAGCCAAGCTCGTCGTAGCGCGTCATGTCGCTGGAGGCCAGGTCGGCCACGACCTTGCCCGCCGTGTCCATCAACCGCGTAGCCGGCGGGATGTTGTGCGCCTGAGAGACGTCCACGAAATGCTTGTTGTCCGGGGCAATCCCGCACGAGCCGGCGCCAGCGCCGCCAGGACCGCCACGGCCCCCGCCTGCCGGCCGCGGCATGCAACTGCCGATCGTGTGAGTGAAGGCGGGGTCGGTCAGGCGCACATCCCCCTTGCCGTCGAGGCCAACGCGGTGCAGTTGCATCTTCAGGTAGTTGTCGCCGTCGCGCGCCGTGTAGAACACAACTTTCGCGTCCTCATCCACCTTGATGAGCGATCCGACCTCGAACGTCGAGTGCGCGGTCAGCGGGGAGAGCAGCTTGCCCGCGAGGTCGTAGACGTAGAAGTTCTTCCAGCCGTTGCGCTCCGATTCCCAGATGAACCGCTTGCCGTCCTTCAGGAACACCATGCCGGGGCTGTTCTCGATCCAGCCCGTTGGCCATTCCTCGCGGATCACGACGCGGCATGCGCCCGTCGAGGGATTGGCGGCGACGAGTTCCAGGATGTTCTGGCGGCGGTTCGTCCGGTTGAAGAGGAGTTCCGATCCGTCAGGCGACCAGGCGACGCGATAAACATAGTGGCCGACCACCGCGTTGTCGAACGGCTTGCCGTCCCTGACGTCAACCTTGATCGACTTCTTCGCCGCCGGGTCGTACACGAACAGGTCCACGATCGGGTTGGGGCGGCCTGCTTTTGGATAGGCCTCGGTGTCGATCCGGCCATACAGCTTGGTCTGGTCCAACTGCAGGTAGTAGTCGTCCACCAGCTTTTCGTCGAACCTGAAGTAGGCCACCTTGTTGCTGCCGGGCGACCACCACATCGCAGTGGTCTGGCCCAGTTCCTCGCCGTACACCCAGCTGGCCGTGCCGTATTTTATTCGGTCCTTCTCGTTCCCGTCGGTCGTGAGCGCCACCTCGTCGCCGCCGGCGGCGTCGCTGAGCCAGAGGTTGCGATCTCGGTGGAAGGCCTTGAGCTTCCCGTCGGGCGAGGTAGTGGACGCCACCTGCCGGCCGCGTTCGGGCGCTCCACCCTGGCCGGCCGGCGGCCTCTGCCCCTGGCTCCGCTGTCCCTGGCCCCGCTGTCCCTGGCCGGCCGGATTCTCCGGCGCTGGTCCCACCTCGGTCGTCGCCTTCTTCGCGATGTCGTACCGGTAGATCGTGTTGCCTTTCTGATACTCGAGCGCGGCGCCCACGTCCTTCCAGGTGACCGAGAGCGTGCCCGGCTTGACGGCGCCCGACACCTCCTTGCTCATCTTCTGGAACTGCTCGTAGCCGGGCATCGTCTTGAGACGGTCCTGCGCGCCGATCGTGGCTGCGAGGGTGCCGAGAGCCGCCAGCAGCGCGAGGCCGAGGCGTGGCGTCAACAGGGGGTGGCGTCGATTCTTCATTGTCCTGAGTCTCCTTGTCACCGGTTGCGCGACATCCGCGGCACGCTTGTACTCCATCTCGGCCCGACTGGCAACACCTTGGTCTCATAGTTGCGAAGTGTTCGACGACGGGAAAAGAGATCGTGGTTGCCGGTGGTTCGCCAGACCCAGCCTGAGTGGTCTTACCATGAAGAGGCCATTGTTTTTCAATCAGCAGACCTGAGGCGTCCCTGGCGCGTCTGACAGAATGGAGAAGCGGTCCCTCGGTTCGGCCGGATGGAGGGTGTCGAAATTAGGAAAATCCTTGTTGACAGCCGCCGTCGCGCGATGATATTTCTCATCCGCTACGGGTATTCGTGTTGTCCAGAGTGGTATTACCTCAATGCTTTCCAACCCTGAAAAGAAAGTGACCGCAGTGGAACTTGTCGTCCGCCAGGTACGCCGGATGATCGAGAGCGGTGAGGTGCGATCGGGCGACCGCCTGCCGCCCGAGCGAGAACTGGCGCAGCAGCTGGGCGTAAGCCGACCGAGCGTGCGCTCGGGATTCAAGAGCCTTGCCGCGATGGGCGTCGTGCAGATTCGCCAGGGCGCGGGGACCTTCATCACCGGCGGCCCCCCGATGCTCGGCAGCGAGCCGCTGAGCTTCCTGGCGGCGCTGCATGGGTTCACGCGCGATCAGATGTTCGAGGCGCGGCTCGTGCTCGAGGTGGCGGTGGCGGGCCTTGCCGCCGAGCGCGCCGCTCCCGGTCGCGTCATGGTCATCAGCGACGAGACGACGGGGATGTTTGCCTCGCTCGACTCGCCAGCGATCTTCCTCGAGCACGACATCCGTTTTCACCAGGCGGTGGCGGCGGCCTCGGACAACCCGATTCTCGCGTCGGTTGTCGAGATGGTCGCGAAGGTGTTCTACGAGCTGCGGCGCGGCCGCATCGGCGTCGCGCGCGACTTGAGGGTGGCCGCCGATGAGCACCGGGCCATCTACCAGGCAATCCGCGCCCGTGATGCCGAGCGGGCGCGAAAGGCGATGGGCGACCACTTGCGGCGTGCCGCGCTGACCCAGGCCCAGGAAGATGCCGGAACCGTCGGGACGCCCGCTGGGGCGGCCGGTCAGTCCCTGATGCGCGAAGTCTTCGACGTCGGGAAGAATAGATCGTGATTGTCGGCCGAAGGCCGCCAATCACCCGGCCGAGCCTCTTTGGTTCCGGCTCGACCGGGTGATGAGGAGACCAGGTGACTGTGAACGCGAACCGCCAGGCGGCTGACGAGCGGACCGCCGAGAGCTTCGGGCCGATTGGGCGCTACCGGTGGGTCATCTGCTCGCTGCTCTTCCTTGCCACGACGGTCAACTATATCGACCGGCAGATCCTGGCGCTCATCAAGGAGTTCCTGGACAAGGAGCTGGGTTGGACGAACGAGCAGTTCGGGCTCGTCAACTCCGCATTCCAGGGCGCCTACGCGGTCGGCCTGTTCGCCTTTGGCTGGTTCATCGACCGGTACGGCACGAAGATCGGCTACGCCGTCTCGATCGCGCTCTGGAGCGTGGCCGCGCTGTCGCACGCGCTCGTCGGGTCGGTCGCGGGGTTCTTTGGCGCCCGCATCTTCCTGGGCGTGAGCGAGGGCGGCAACTTCCCGGCGGCGATCAAGGCGGTGGCGCTCTGGTTCCCGAAGCGCGAGCGCGCGTTCGCGACGGCCATCTTCAACTCGGGCACCAACGTGGGGGCGATCATCGCCCCGGCCCTCGTGCCGGCGATCGCGCTGGCCCTCGGGTGGCGCGCGGCGTTCGTCTTCGCCGGGATCGCTGGCTTCCTGTGGCTGTTCCTCTGGTTCCCGTTCTACGAAGTGCCCGAGAAACAGCGGCGGCTCTCCGCCGCGGAACTCGCCTACATCAATAGCGACAAGAGGACCGACGACGCCGGCGGCACGCCCCTCGGGTGGAGACTTGCGTTGACCCACCGGCAGGCGTGGGGGTTCATCGTCGCCAAGTTCATGACCGACCCGGTGTGGTGGTTCTTCCTCACGTGGCTGCCCGACTACTTCAAGGCCTCGCGCGGCCTCGACATCAAGCATAGCTGGATTCACATCGTCACGATCTACGCGATCGTCACCGTGCTGAGCATTGCCGGGGGCTGGCTGACCGGCAACCTGCAGAAGCGGGGATGGAGCGTGACGCGGGCGCGGAAGACGGGGATGTTCGGGTTCGCCCTTTGCGTGCTGCCGATTCTCTTTGTGACCCGGGTCGGTGACTGGCCCGCCGTGGTGCTGATTGGCCTCGCGGGAGCGGCGCACCAGGCCTGGTCGGCCAACCTCTTCACGACGGCCTCCGACGTCTTCGCGAAGAAGGACGTGGGCACGATTGTCGGCCTCGGCGGCATGGCCGGGGCGTTTGGCGGCGTGCTGTTCCCGTGGTTCAGCGGCAAGCTGCTCGATCACTTCCACGCGATCGGCAACGTGACGGGCGGCTACTCGATCCTGTTCGGGATTTGCGCGTCGGCCTACCTCGTCTCGTTCTCGATTCACCACCTGCTCTCGCCGACACTGGAACCGCTGTCGCTCGACACTGGGGCGGCCGGCAGGGGCTGAGGTCCTCGAGGCCATCCGGACCGGCCGATCCCCGCGGTGCGACGGGCAAGACGCGCGAAGGAGCGTGGCGCTGGTGAGGGCATCTATGACCCGGCGGTACGATGAGGATGACACGATGACGACACGACGCGACTTGGCGTTCGCGGCCCTGGCGCTGTTGACGGCGGCCACGGTCTCGACCGAGCAGACGACACCCGCGAAGCCGGCCACGTTGAGCGCGGCGATCTACCGCGACGGCTGGATCGACCTCAACAAGAACGGGAAGAAGGATGTCTTCGAGGATCCCGCGGCGGAGACGGAGAGGCGGATTGACAACCTGCTGTCGCAGATGACCATCGACGAGAAGACCTGCCAGCTGGCCACGCTCTACGGCTACAACCGGGTGCTCAAGGACACGCTGCCGACGCCCGAGTGGAAGACCGAGGTGTGGAAGGACGGCATCGGCAACATCGACGAGCACTGCAACGGCGTTCGCGGCGCGGGCAAGGACTGCGCCCTGCCTCCATCGCGGCACGCCGAGGTCATGAACAGCGTGCAGCGTTTCTTCATCGAGGAGACGCGGCTGGGGATCCCGGCCGACTTCACGAACGAAGGCATCCGCGGCCTCTGCCACTGGGGCGCCACGTCGTTCCCGGCGCAGATCGGACAGGGCTGCGCGTGGGATCCCGACCTGGTGCGGCAGATCGGGCGCGTGGAGGGCCAGGAGGCACGCGCGGTGGGGTTTACCAACATCTACTCGCCGATTCTCGACCTCGCGCGCGACCCGCGCTGGGGCCGGGTGGTGGAGACCTACGGTGAGGACCCGTACCTCGCGTCGGTGCTGGGCGTCGAGATGGTGAAGGGGCTGCAGGAGCAGGACGTCACGTCCACCGTCAAGCACTTCGCCGTCTACAGCGTGCCGAAGGGCGGGCGCGACGGCGAAGCTCGTACCGACCCGCACGAGAGCCCGCGCGAGGTGGAGGGCATCCTGTTGGCGCCGTTCAGAGCCGCCTTTATGAAGGGCGGCGCGATGGGCGTCATGGCGTCGTACAACGACTACGACGGGATCCCCATCGAATCCAACCCGGCCTTCCTGATCGACAAGCTGCGCCGGGAATACGGCTTCAAGGGCTACGTGGTGTCGGATAGCGATGCCGTGAAGTTCCTGCAGACGAAGCACCGGGTCGCGGCCGACTACAAGGACGCGGTGCGCCAGGCGGTCAACGGCGGTCTGAACGTCCGGACGGAGTTCAACCCGCCCGCCAACTTCATCCTCCCGCTTCGCGAACTGGTGCAGGCAGGCGCGGTCACCACCGACACGCTGAACAGCCGCGTGCGCGACGTGCTGTGGGTGAAGTTCGTCCGCGGCCTGTTCGACCGTCCGTACGTGGCGCGCCCGGCTGACGCCGACAAGGTGCTCCGCGACCCAGCGCACCTGGCGCTGGCGCTGCGTGCGTCGCGGGAGTCCTTGGTGCTGCTGAAGAACGACGGCGCGGCGCTGCCGCTCAGCAAGAACCTGCGCCGCGTCTTCGTCGTGGGACCGAACGCGACATCGACGTCGTTCGCCAACAACCGCTATGGCCCGTACGACCCGCCGACGATCTCGGTCCTCGAGGGGATCACGCGCGCGGTGTCGCCCGGCACCGAGGTCAAGTACGCGCTTGGGTGCGACCTGGTCGATCCCAACTGGCCCGAGTCGGAACTGCTGCCCGAGCCGCTGTCGCCCAAGGAACAATCGCTCATCGACGAGGCCACCGGCCTGGCGAGAGAGGCCGACGTCATCGTCGCCGCGGTCGGGGAGTCGGATGCCATCGTGGGCGAGAGCCTGTCTCGCACCAGCCTCGACCTCCCCGGCCGGCAACTCGACCTGCTGAAGGCGCTGTACGCCTCGGGCAAGCCGATGGTCGTCGTCCTCATCAACGGCCGCGCGCTCACGACCAACTGGGTTGCGAAGTACGTGCCCGCGGTCATCGAGGCGACCTTCCCGGGCGAGTTCGGCGGCCAGGCGATTGCCGAGGTGCTGTTTGGCGACTACAACCCGGGCGGCCGGCTGTCGTTCACCGTGCCAAAGACGGTCGGCCAGATCCCGCTGAACTTCCCGACGAGGCCTGGCGCGCAGGCCGAGCAGCGCTCGGGGGGGCCCAACGGCAAGACCACCCTGGCGAATGGGCCGCTGTACCCGTTCGGGCACGGCCTCAGTTACACCACCTTCGGCTACGGCAACCTGCGCGTGACGCCGGCGCGGCAGAAGGCCGGTGGAACGGTCACCGTGATGGTGGACCTGACGAACACCGGCACGAGAGCGGGCGACGAGGTGGTGCAGCTCTACCTCCAGGATGTCCTGAGCAGCGTGATCACCTACGAACAAGTGCTGCGAGGCTTCCAGCGAATCAGGCTCGCGCCGGGCGAGACGCGGACGCTGACCTTCGCGCTCGACGCCGAGGCGATGCAACTGCTGAACGCGCAGATGAAGTGGGTTGTCGAGCCCGGGGTCTTCGAGGTGCGCCTCGGCAGTTCCTCGACGGACCTCCGGCTGAAGGAACGATTCGAGATTCTGAAGTAGGGGCGACCGGCTGGTCGCCCGAACAGCCGACACCGCAGGGGCGGGCCTCGTACCCGCCCGGTCACGGAGATCTTTCCATGCGACAGTTCATGGACGACGACTTCCTGCTCGAGAGTGACGTGGCGTCCGACCTGTACCACCGCTTCGCCAAGGACCTCCCGATCATCGACTACCACTGCCACCTCTCGCCCGATCAGATGGCGAACGACCACCGTTTTCGGTCGATCACCGAGATTTGGCTCGACGGCGACCACTACAAGTGGCGGGCCATGCGGTCCAACGGCGTGCCGGAGCGCTTCTGCACGGGCGACGCGTCCGACTGGGAGAAGTTCGAGGCCTGGGCCCGCACCGTCCCAGACGCGATGCGAAGCCCGCTCTACCACTGGACGCACATGGAACTGCGGCGGCCGTTCGGGATCGACGCCCTGCTGTCGCCGGCCACCGCGCGTGGGGTGTTCGACCGGTGCAACGAGCGGCTCCGTGAGGACGGCTTCACGGCGCTCGGGCTGCTTCGCAGTTTCAAGGTGGCGGTCGTCTGCACCACCGACGACCCGGTTGACTCTCTCGACGCCCATCGCCGGCTTGCACAGCGATCCGATCCCGAGACGCGGGTCTACCCGACGTGGCGGCCTGACCGCGCGTTCGCAGTGGAGGATCCCGAGGCGTTCAACTCGTGGGTGGCCCGGCTGGAGCAGGCATCCGATCTCGCGGTTGGCGGAAGCCTCGACGCGTTCCTCGCCGCGCTCGAGGCCAGGCACGCCTTCTTCCACGACATGGGGTGCCGGGCGTCGGACCACGGTCTCGAAACGATGTTCGCCGAGCCATGGTCGGATGGGGAAGTCGCGGCCTCGTTCGAGCGCGTGCGCGCGGGGAAGGCGCTGGACGCTGGCGCCGCACGGCGCCTCAAGTCGGCGCTCGTCCACCGGCTGGCTCTGCTCGACCACGCGAACGGATGGGTGCAACAGTTCCACCTCGGGGCGCTGCGGAACAACAATACCCGCTTGCGCCGGGCGCTGGGGCCGGACACCGGCTTCGACTCGATCGGTGACTTCGAGGTGGCGCGGCCGCTCTCGCGGTTCCTCGACCGGCTCGACGAGACGAACCAGCTGGCCAAGACGATCCTCTACAACCTCAACCCCAGGGACAACGCGCTCGTGGCGACGATGGTCGGCAACTTCCAGGACGGCAGCGTGTCAGGGAAGATGCAATACGGATCGGCGTGGTGGTTTCTCGATCAACTGGACGGCATGACGGCCCAGATCAACGCCCTGTCGAACATGGGCCTGCTCTCCCGGTTCGTGGGGATGGTGACCGACTCGCGCTCGTTTCTCTCCTATTCGCGGCACGAGTACTTCCGCCGCCTGCTCTGCAACCTGCTGGGCGAAGAGGTGCGCCGTGGCCTGCTGCCCGACGAGCGTGCGACGCTCGGGGCCATGGTCGAGGGCGTCTGCTTTTTCAATGCTCGCGAGTACTTCGGCTTCCCGCTGGGACGCGCCGCGGCGGGCGCCCACCGGCTTGGGGCGGCAGCCCGACGATGACACGGCCGATTTCCCTGCTGCTGCTCGTTCCGGCGGCCCTGGCCTTCGCGCAGGGCCGCCCGGCCAGGCCCCACGTCAGCTGTCTGGCGCACGTCGCGCTCTACACGCACGACATCGAAGCGTCCCGCGCCTACTACCGTGACGTCCTCGGCTATCCGGAATTGCCGCCGTCGGCTCCTGCCGGCGGGAGTGCGGCGCTCGCGTCCTTCAAGATCAATGACCGCCAGTCGATCGACCTGATGCCTGAACGCGAGGTCGGAGGCGACCGCCTCGCACACATCGCCTTCGAGACCGACGACCTGGAGGCGATGCGGGTGTACCTGGCATCGCGTGGCGTGCTCGTGCCCGACAGGGTTATCGGAAGCCGCGCCGGGCTCGCCGGGTTCACGGTTCCGGATCCCGACGGTCACCTCCTCGAATTCGTGCACGATGGTTCGGCGAGGATAGTCGCAAAGGTCAAGGGCCCGAAGGTGCCGGTCGAGAGCATTTCCTCCGTCATGCGCCACGCGGGAATCCTGGTTGGATCCCTCGAGGCCGCGACCCGCTTCTACCGGGACGTCTTGGGATTCCGTGAGATCTGGCGGGGGAGTCGTGACGGCAAGACGCTCGACTGGGTGAACATGAAGCTGCCGGACAGCGACGACTACATCGAGTTCATGCTGTACGCGGATCTTCCTGAGCCGGGGAGGCGGGGTAGCCAGCACCACATCTGCCTGGTCGTGCCGGACGTCGATGCGGCAGCCGCGACGGTTCGAACGAGGGCGGCGAGAGCGCGCTACACGCGTGCGATCGAGCCGAGGACCGGCATCAACCGCAAGCGCCAGTTGAACCTGTTCGACCCTGACGGCACGCGCAGCGAGTTGATGGAGCCCGGAACGGTGGACGGCAAGCCCGTGCCCTCGTCCGAAGCCCCACCCCCTCGCCGCTGAGAACCGCTCCGCCCCCTAGAGTTTCGGTTCCCAGCCCTTCTCGTACTCGCGGCGCCACATCGTCATGGCCTCGGCGTCGTTCTGGATGTGGCCGTTCGACGTGTCGAGGCGCAGCGTCCGGTTGTACTTCCAGGCGATGTTCGACAGCAGCAGCGTCGTGACGCTGATCTGGCCGTTGGCGATCGGACAGTGGAGCCGTTCGCCGGACCGGATCGCGTTGACGAAGTTCTGGAAGTACGCCGTCGTCATCGAGTCGATGCTACGGAGGTCCTGGGTCGCCGCGCTCCTTTCGGCCTTCACCTCGGTCAGCAGTTTGTCGTCCAGGTCGTACACCTGGTAGCCGCCGCGGTCGAGCAGGACCGTGCCCTTCGTGCCGTGGATGGTCAGGCCGCGCCCGCGGCCGTAGTACTGCTTCCCCTGGCAGCACATCCCTTCCCACGTGATGAGCGCGTTGTCGTACTCGAAGTTGGTCACCAGCGTGTCGTAGAACTCCCAGTCGTCCTTGAAGTGATAGCGCCCGCCGGAGGCGTTGATGCGCTTCGGGTAGTCCACGCCCAGCGCCCAGCGGCACAGGTCCACCTCGTGGCTGCCGTTATTGAGCGTCTCGCCCGTGCCCCAGCTCCAGAACCAGTGCCAGTTGTACGGGTGGACATTGTCCTTGTAGGGCTGCCGTGGCGCGGGTCCCTGCCACAGGTCCCAGTCGAGATCGGCCGGCACCGGGACGACCTTGCCCCTGGCGTTGAGGCCGACGGCCATCCCAGCGGTGCTGACCGCGACGTTCTTCAGGAATTCACGTCTCGATTTCATCGGAATCCTCCGCAGGCGGTCAGAGCGTGGCCATGATGCCCCGCACGTAGCCCACCGATTCTGCCACGCCCGGGAACGGATCCTTCTCGTCTTTTTCGTGCTCGAAGTGCAGCGTGCCCGCGTACTTGAGCTTCGCAAGCGTGTGGAGCAACTTGACCGTGTCGATCACGCCGCTTCCAATCTCGACCGTCGTGCCCTTCGCGTCGGCCGCGCTGACGTCCTTGATGTGCACGTCGAGCAGCCTGTCGAAGTACCGTTCGACCTGCGAGGCCGGGTCGAGGCCGAGCCGCTGCGTGTGCCCAACGTCGATACACAAGCCCATCCGCCGGTCCATCTTGCTGATGAGGGTGTAGGCGCTCTCGGGGCTGGGGAAGCGCTGGTCGGTCGGCCCATGGTTGTGAATGGCGAGCGAGATGTCGGTTTCCTTCACCTTGCGCTCGGCCAGGTCGAGCAGCGGAGCGTCGGGGACGCCCACCATCATCCTGATGCCCGCGAGCTTTGCATAGGCGAACGCCTTGTGGACCTCCTCCTCGGTCTTCATGTAGACGACCCCGCAGGAGGAGAGCTCGATGCCTGCGGCCTCGAGGCGCTCGCGTACTGATGCCATCTCGGCCGCGGTCACGGCCATCGGCAGGTGCATGTCCTTGAGCGTGATCTTCTTGATCCGAAGCCTCGCCGTCATCGCGATCGCCTGGTCCAGGCTGAAGGCGCGAAACGTGTAGGATGCGATCCCGAGATCGAAGCCGGCCGGCGCCGCGGCGGCAGCGACGGTGTCGTCGAGCGCGCCAGCCCGCAGTCCTGGCATCACGCCGGCGGCCGCGGCCGTGGCCGCCGCGAGCTTGACGAATCCCCGACGGGAATGTGTGGTCATGGCTGAGCCTCCCCGAAAGAGGAAAAGGGCCGAGGGCGTGACGCCCCCGGCCCTTTTCCCTAGCCCCTAGTCCCTAACCCCTAGTCCCTTCCCTAGAACATGAACCGAAGCCCGATCTGCACGTTGCGCAGCGGCGCCGCCGAGGTGATCGTGCCGAAATCGGAGTTGGTCACGGTCGTCGCCGGGTTGCGGAGGATGAGGTTGTTGAAGGCGTTGAACAGGTCGGCCTGGAACTGCAGCTTGGTGGTGCCCTTCAGCCGGAACTGCTTCCGCAGGGATATATCCCACTGCTGCAGGCCGGGCCCGTAGAACGCGTTGCGGCCGCTGTTGCCCAGCCGGCTCTCGGGAGCCGCGCTGAACTTGGTGGCGTCGAGCCAGGCGACGCTGTTGTTGGCCAGGAGCTGGCCCACGTTGGACAGCTGCTCGCTGCCGCCGGTGAAGTCCGCCCGACGGCTGCCAATCGCGGTGTTGCCCGACACCGTGAACGGTGCGCCCGACTGGAAGCGCGTGATGCCCGAGACTTCCCACCCGCCGAGCACGCTGCCCAGGACGCCCTGCCTGTTCAGCCAGAAGGGCAGCCGGTAGGTCCAGGTGCTGACGAACACGTGCCGGCGATCGTTGTCGCTCGGCCCGTAGTTGAAGGCGAGGTCGTGCCAATCGGCGCCCGTATCCAGGTTGTCTCCGTTGCCGCTGCCGTTGTCCCAGGCGCGTGAATACGTGTAGTTCAACGTGAAGTTGAGGTTGCCACGCCGGCGGCTGAGGAACATCTGCAGCGCGTTGTAGCTGGAAGACGCGTCCGACAGCCGCATCAGGATGTTCGAGTAGCCCTGGTACGGCCGCAGGTAGTTCGTGTTGGCCTTCGCACCCACGGCGTTGGCTTCGAGGTCTGCGAAGCTGGGCCGGTTGATGTCGGGCTGGCGGATCAGGTTCAGGCCCTTGTTTCCGACATACGTGATTTCAGCGAACAGACCCCAGAACCCCAGCTCGCGCTGCACGCCGAGGCTCCAGTTCCAGACCTTCGGGATCTTGAGGTTCGGATCGAGCGCGTTCATGCTGGCCCAGGGCACCGGCGCCGAGGCCGAGCCGCCAGCCGGGTTCGACAGGTTGCCGTTCTCGTAGGAGGCGCTCAGCGAGTAGGGCGGGTTGTTGACGAGCGCGAAATACAGGTTCCCTTCGGGCCGGTCGTAGAACAACCCCGCACCGCCGCGAACCGCGGTGGTGTCGTTGCCAAACGGCTTCCAGGCGAAGCTGAAGCGCGGCGCCCAGAGGCTCTGGCTCTGGTAGTAGCCGCGCGAGGAGGCGGTGGGAAGCGCCGCCACAGCGGGGCTGGCCGCGTTCGGGACGTTCGCCACCTGGTCGCTCGGAACATCACCGGGCTTCGCCAGCCCGTTGTACCGGTCCCCGGACCCGACGACGATGGTGCCGTTCGGGAGGACGGTCACGACCTTCGAAGGGTTGTAGAGCGCCATATCGAAGTTGCTCGTGTTGTTGCCCAGCGTGACCGTCGGCATCTGCCACGCGTAGCGCAGGCCCGCTTCGATGCTCAACCGATCGGTGACACGCCACGCGTCGGACACGAACGCCTCGTACTGGTGGAACCGGAAGTAGCCGATCGGATCGAGCTGCGCCTCCTGGTAGGTCCGGTAGTTACCGAGGAGCGCGTCGGCGAAAGCGTTCCCGGTCGAGTTCGGATTTCCCGAGGTGTTGAAGCTCACGCTTCCGTCATAGGCGGAACGGCCGTTCTGGTTCTTCTGGTTGTAGACCATCAGGAAACCGGCCTTGATCGTATGGTCTCCCTTGAGCTACGTCAGGTTGTCCATGAACGAGTAGTCCCACGTCGGCGACAACAGCGACTGGGCGGCGCCCCGGAACGTCGCGTAGCCGCCTGTGAGGTCCACGTCGGGGATGCTGTCCGGGTAATTGCCGCCGCCCGCGTAGATTTGTGGGAACTGGAAACCGTAGGTCGACCGCTTCCAGGCGTCGCCGACGGGTGGGATGACCTGGCCGTTCCCCGAGTAGTTGAACTTCGCCTCGTTGATGAGGTTGTTTCTCAGCGTCCAGTATTCGTTGATCTGAACGTTGCGGCCCGGCCGGAGACGGTTGGTCGGCACCGTCGGCATCTGCGAGGTGATGAACGTGCCGCTGGGCTCGATGAGGTTGTAGTGATCGAACAGGAGCCGCGCCGTCAACCGATGCGCGCCGGTCGGCTGGTAGTCGAGTCGGAACATCTCCTGGCGGAAATCGAACGGATTGTTGTCCTGGAAGACGGTGTTGTTGGTCAGGACGTTGTCGTTGTACTGTGCCGCGACCTTCGACATCGCGTCGTACACGTTCGCGATCGCCTTGCCGTCGGCCGTGATCCGGTTGGCGGGGATGATGTTCCCGGGGAACGCCAGACCAGTCAGCGGGTCCTTGATCGTCGTCGTCAGCTGGCTGAAGTTGCCGCTGCGCATCAGGCTGGTAGGGAGCGTCCGCGTGGACGGGGACGTCAGGCGGCGGATCCGCTTCCACTCCATGCCGCCGAAGAAGAAGATCTTGTCCTTCGCGAGCGGCCCGCCAAGGCTGAACCCAGGGTTGTCGTAGGTCAGCGTCGGCTTGGCGATCTTCTTCAGATCGTTGAAGTAGTCGTTGTTGTCCCACGCGTCACGGCGCATGTACTCGAAGACGCTCCCCTTGAAGGCGTTGGAGCCACTGCGCGTGACGACGTTGATGGCCGCGCCCGAATTGCGGCCGTACTCGGCGGAGAAGTTCGACGTCTTGACGCTCACCTGGTCGATGAAGTCGATGCCGACGTTGCTGATCTGGCTGTTGTTGCTGCCGCCGTCCATGTTGAAGCCGCCGTCCACCGTCAGCAGGCTCGCATTCTGCCGGCTGCCGTTGACCGTTGTGTTGATGCCGAGGCCGGTCATGATGTCGAGCGGCGCGGTCGTGTCGACGAGTGGCGCGCCCGGGACGAGCGTCACCATCTGCATGTAGTTGCGGCCGTTGAGCGCCATATCCTGCACCTGCGCGCGATCGACCGTGCGCGAGAGCTCCCCGGAGACAGTGTTGACCGTCTCGGCCTGGACCGACACCTGGACGACCTCGCTGAACGCGCCGACCTCAAGGGTGAAGTCCGCCGTCAGGCGGCCGTCGGCCTGGAGCACGTAGCCTGACTTCTGGCCCTTCTTGAACCCCTGGAGTTCGGCGGCGACGGTGTAGTCGCCGAGCGGCAGGTTGACGAAGACGTACGTGCCCTGGGCGTCGGACGCGTCCGTACGCACAAAGCCCGTGCGGGTTTCGGTGACTGTCACGGTGACGCCTGGAAGCACGCCACCCGACGAGTCCTTCACCACGCCGGAAATTCGACCGGTCGTCGCCTGGGCTGAGACGACGGGCGCTGAGAGCAGCAGAACCGCCGCGACGAGTCACTCTGCGGCTAAAGTACTAACAGACGTTCGTGTTTTGGCTGGATTTGCCAGCTGCGCTTAGGTCGCAGTGGTCGGACCGTTACTGAGTTCGCTGGGCGAATAGGTTAAGTCTTATCGTGTATTCCTGGCCGAATCTGCGGCTCGAGCACTTTCGACCCGATGGCACCTAGCGCCTCCTGCAGCGCCGCGAACATCGTGTCGTCGTGATAGGTCCCGACGATCGCCCCTCCAGAGCCCGCGAATTTCGCCGTCGCGCCGACGCCGCGCGCCGCATCGACCATCTCGATCTGCCACGGCGGCAGCGTGTAGATGCTGCGCCGGGTGTCGAAGTTTTCGTTGATCAGGCGGCCGAGGCTCGTGGCGTCCCGCGCGAGCAGGGCGTCGCGGCCGCGAGCGGCCAGCGACGCGAACCGCTGCATCGCTGTCACCACGTACTCTTCGCCCCGGTTGAATCGTTCGCGGATGTTGTTGTGGAACACCTCGGTCGGTTCGCTCAGCGCGTCGTGGTAGGCCAGGTAGATCGGCGGGAGCAGGGACGGGTCGAGCCGCTCGTAGTGGTAGCACGCAATGCCGTCCACGTCGTGCCGGCGGCCCCGGTCGAAGTCCATGTACACCACGCCTTCGTACACCTGGATCACCCGGTCCTGCAGTCCGGCCGTGATGTGCAGTTCCTCCTGTTCCACCGTCAACACGAATGTCGGCTGCGCCTCGAGCGGGATCTCGACACCGTAGAAGTCCATCAGGCAGCGCAGCGTGGCGACGATAATCGCGCTCGACCCGGCCATGCCCACCTGCCGCGGGATGTTCGTCTGGTAGCGCACCGAGAAGTTCTTCTCGTGCAGCGCGATCTGCCTCGTCTGGCAGTACTCGACGAACCGCTTGATCGTCGCCTTGATCAGGCGGATGCCGCCGTAGTAGCCATGCAGCCGCACGTCTCTCGCCAGGTCGTACACCGAGCTGAACCTGGCGCGGTCGTCTTCGGCCAGCACGATATCCACCGAGTCCCACTCGTAGAGCACCACCTCCGCCCAGAAGTTGCGGACGATGATCGAGATGGTCTTGCCGTGATAGCCGTCGGACGGGTTCCCGACGAGGCCGGCCCGAGCGTAGGCGCGCTTACGTACCAGATACATGGAGCAGTCCCTCGAGATATCGCCGGAGCGAGGCGCCGAACCGGGGGTCGGCGAGCGCGAAATCGACGAACGCGCGGAAGTAGGCGTCGAAGTTGCCGATGTCGTACCGCCGCTCGGCCGGAGGCAGGCGAACGCCGAATGCGCGTCCCCCCGTCCCCGATCACCGATCGGATCGCATCGGTCAGCTGAATCTCGCCGCCCTTGCCCGGCGGCGTGCGCTCGAGCGCGTCGAAGATGACGGGCGCCAGCACGTACCGCGCCGCGATCGCCAGGTTGCTGGGTGCCTCGTCCACCGACGGCTTCTCGACGAGGTCGTCGATCTCGAAGATCTCGCCGCTGTCCTTCGGCTTCGCGATGCCGTAGCGCCGCACGTCCGCGGCGGGGACCTCCTCGAACGCGATGACGGCAGCCGCTTGGCGCTCCTCGAAGCAGGCGATCATCCGGCGGACGACGTCGCTCTGCGCGTGCATGCCGATGATCGAATCGCCGAGCGCCACGACGAACGGCCGGTCACCCACGAACGACCGCGCGCACAGGACCGCATGACCAAGGCCGAGGAGCTGCCGCTGGCGCATGTAGAAGTACTGGACCGCGGCACGCTCGAACTCCAGCTCGGCCAGCAACTCCTCCTTGCCCGTCTCGCGCAGGATCTGGATCAGCTCGCCGTTCAGATCGAAGTGGTTTTCGATCGAGGCCTTGCCAGGCCCGGTCACGAACAGCACGCGGTGCATGCCCACGCGCGTCAGTTCTTCCACCACGTACTGCACGACGGGCTTGCGCCCGACGGGCAGCATTTCCTTGGGCTGCGACTTGGTCGCAGGCAGCAACCTGGTGCCGAGACCCGCAACGGGAATGACGACGGTATCGATAGGCATAAGAAGGCTCGGTCTTCAGCTCTCCATCCACCGGATCACGTTCTCGCCTTCCCGCAGCGTCACCAGCCAGCGCAGGCCCGCGGCCGGGAAGTCCTGGCTATTGCGCGTGCGCGTCCCCGCCGACACGCCGTTGACGAACAATTCCACCTGCGCGCAGTTCGAATAGATGGACGGCGAGTAGACGTCCGGGATGTCCTTGCAGAAATCGCAGCGGCGGATGGCGGTCTGGCGCGACGGATCGAGCTGGTGGGCCATGACGTTCAACTCGGTCATGAACGCCTTGATCTTCTCCTGGTCGAACGCCTCGAAATCGCCCGGCCAGTCGTTCTCGTTGCCCAGTCCCCAGAGGATGATCGACGGGTGATTGAAGTGCTGGTCGATCATCGCTCGGAGCATGTCTCGCGCCTGCGTCTGGTAGCGGTCGCCGCCGAGGCCCCCGCGGCACCACGGGACTTCTTCCCAGACCATCAGGCCCAGTTCATCGCACAGGTCCAGCACCAGGCGTGACTGCTGGTGATGTCCCAAGCGGATGAAGTTGGCGCCGAGGTCCTTGATTCCGCATCTCCTTGCGGATGAGATCGTCGGTCATCGCCGGGATATCCTCCCACGCGCGACCCAGGGAGCGTGGCGCGGCATATGCCGGGCATCATACACGGTTGCGTTCGCCTTAAGAACTACGGGATCGACATGGGGGCTTTGTCAATGGTCCGTCCAATGGTCTTCATGGCCAGCAACAGCATACTCCAGTCTGGGCGTGCCAGCCCGGGCGGAAAACTGACCGGATCAAGCGCTGAAACAATGAAAGTAAACGATGACATGCTGTCTGTTGACAGCGTTCCCCCTCCGGGCTAGACTCACGCTACGGCGATGTCGAGGATGGCTAATGTCATTCGCTGGTATTACCAGCTAGAACTGGAAGGCTTCGATGGTTTGAGATTATGAATCTCGCTGAACTCTCACGCCTTTACGATTTCACGGGCCGGACGATCGTGTTGACGGGTGCGATGGGCGTGATCGGCGGCGAAATCGGCTGCGCGCTGGTCGGATGCGGCGCCAATCTCGTCATGCTCGACCGCAACCTCGACCCTGCCAAAGGGCTGCTCGACCTGATGGGGCCCGAGGCGGCCGGTCGCGCCGTCGCCGTCGGCGCTGATGTCCTCGACGTCGACAGCCTGCGCAGGGCCGCCGACATCGTGCTCGAAAAGTTCGGTCCGCCCGACGCCCTGATCAACAGCGCGGGCGGCAACAAGCCCGAGGCCACCACCGGGCCGCAACGTTCGTTCTTCGACGTGTCGCCCGAGGCGCTGCGGTGTGTCATCGACCTCAACCTGCTCGGCACCGTGCTGCCCTCGCAGGTCTTCGGCCGCTCGATGGTCGACCGGGGAGAAGGGGTCATTCTCAACGTGTCGTCGATGAATGCCTTCCGGCCGCTGACGCGCATCCCCGGCTATTCGGCGGCCAAGGCCGCCGTCAGCAATTTCACGCAGTGGCTGGCCGTCCACATGGCGCAGGAGTATTCCCCGCGGATCAGGGTCAACGCCATCGCGCCGGGTTTCCTCAAGACGCGCCAGAACGAGTTCCTGCTGGTGAACAAGGAGACCGGCGGGCTGACGCCGCGCGGGCAGACGATCCTCGCGCACACGCCGATGGCTCGGTTCGGCACGCCAGACGACCTGCTGGGCGCGGTCATGTGGTTGCTGTCCCCGGCGTCGGCGTTCGTCACCGGCATCGTGCTGCCCATCGATGGAGGGTTTTCGGCATTTAGCGGCGTATGAACGACGAACCTTCGTGCATCGGTGCCGGAACGGTTGGGCGATACCTCACGGATGACGAGGCGCGCGACGTCGTGTCTCGCGGCCTCGCCTCGCTCCGTCTCGACGGTCGACGCCTGCTCGTGATCGTGCCGGACGGTACCCGGACGATGCCGCTGCCGATGATGATCGACACGATCGAAGCGGAAGTCGGTTCGCGCGTTGCAGCGCTCGACTACCTGGTGGCGCTCGGCACCCACCAGCCGATGACCGACGCGCAGCTCGGACGTCTCGTCGGGCGCGCCGTGGTGGACGGCCGGTTCAGTCGGAGCCGGATTTTCAACCATCGATGGGACGACCCGGCCACCTTTGCGACGCTGGGCACGATCCCGGCGTCCGAGGTCAAGACCCTGACAGGCGGCCGACTGGAGCGGGACGTCGACGTGTCGCTGAACAAGATCATCTTCGACTACGACCAGCTCCTGATCTGCGGTCCGGTGTTCCCGCACGAGGTGGTCGGCTTCTCGGGCGGGAACAAGTACCTCTTTCCGGGGATCGCCGGCAGCGACATCATCAACTTCACCCATTGGCTGGGCGCCCTCATCGGCAACTACCATGTTATCGGCGCCGGGTATACGCCGGTGCGTGCGGTGATCGACCGCGCCGCCAGTCTCGTTACGCGGCCGGTCGCCTGCCTGGCGCTCGTCGTCACGCACGACGGCCTCGTGGGGTTGCACTTCGGCACGGCGCGCGAGGCGTGGCAGGCCGCCGCCGCCTTGTCCGCGCACACCCACATCGTCTACACCGACCGCCCGTTCCGGCGCGTGCTCTCGGTGATGCCCGAGATGTACGACGACTTGTGGACGGCCGCGAAGGGGATGTACAAGATGGAGCCGGTGGTGGCGGACGGCGGGGAAGTGATCATCTACGCGCCGCACATTACCGAGGTCAGTTACACACACGGCCCGATCATCGACGAGATCGGCTACCACTGCCGCGACTACTTCCTCGGGCAGTGGGAGCGTTTTCGGGAGTACCCGGGCGGCGTGCTGGCGCACTCGACGCACCTCAAGGGGCTCGGAGGCTACGACGCCGTGACGGGTGTTGAGACGCCCAGGATCCAGGTGACGCTGGCCACCGGTATCCCGGAGGCGCGGTGCCGGCGGATCAACCTGGGCTATCTCGATCCGGCCGGGATTCGGGTGGACGAGTGGGCCGGGCGGGAGCACGAGGGCGTGCTGCTGGTGCCCAGGGCCGGGGAGATGCTCTATCGTGTCGGCACGGGACTGTCAGTGCCGCTGATGAAAGAAACCGCGGGAGTGTAGCGATGCAGTGTGACATCGGAGTGGTGGGGCTCGGCGTCATGGGCAGCAACCTGGCGCTCAACATGGAGCGCAACGGCTTCCGCGTGGCCGGCTACGACCTCGACGCCGCGAAGGCCAGGGCGTTCGTCACCGGTGCGGCGGCAGGAAAGAACGTCGAGCTCGCGCAGTCGCCGGATGCGCTGATGGCGATCCTGCAGAAGCCGCGTCGGATCTTGCTGATGGTGCCGGCGGGTCCGCCAGTGGACAGCGCCATCGCGCATCTCAAGGGGCACCTCGAGCCGGCGGATATCCTGATCGACGGCGGCAACTCGTTCTTCCTCGATACCGAGCGTCGAAACACGCAGCTGGCCGCCGAGGGATTCAACTACGTGGGCACGGGCGTGTCGGGCGGCGAGCAAGGTGCACTCTGGGGCCCCAGCATCATGCCGGGAGGGCAGACGGAGGCGTGGGAGGCGTTGGCCCCCATCCTGCGCGCCATCGCCGCCAGGGCTGACGATGGTGCTCCCTGCGTGGAATACATGGGGCCGGGCGGCGCCGGCCACTTCGTGAAGATGGTTCACAACGGGATCGAGTACGGCGACATGCAGTTGATCGCCGAGACCTACGATCTCCTCTCGCGCGGGCTCGGGCTGTCGGCGAAGGAGCTGCACGACGTGTTCGCCGAATGGAACCAGGGAGAGTTGAAGTCCTACCTGGTCGAGATCACGGCCGCGGTTCTCGCGAAGGTCGATCCCGAGACCGGCCGTCCGATCGTGGATGTCATTCTCGACGAGGCGCAGCAGAAGGGCACGGGCAAATGGACCAGCCAGAACGCGCTGGACGTGGGCGCGGCGATCCCGACGATCAACGCCGCGGTCGAGAGCCGCATCATCTCGGCCCTGAAGCCGCAGCGCGTGGCCGCCAGCCGCGTCCTGCGCGGGCCGGTCGCGACCTATACCGGGGAACGACAGCATCTGATCGACGCGGCGCGCGACGGGCTCTACGCGAGCAAGATCACGTCGTACGCGCAGGGGCTTGGGCTGCTGCGGATGGCGTCCGACGAGTACAAGTACGACCTGAAGCCCGCGAACATCGCCAAGATCTGGCGGGCGGGATGCATCATCCGCGCAAGCCTCCTCGGCGACATCATGGCGGCCTTCCAGCGCGATCCGGGGCTCGTCAACCTGCTGATCGACCCGGCGTTCACCGAGGCGATCGAGCGGCGCCAGGCGTCCTGGCGCTTCGTCGTGCAGACGGCGGTCGGGCTCGGGATTCCCGTGCTGGCCACGAGCGCGTCGCTGGCGTATTTCGACGCCTACCGGAGCGAGCGGCTGCCGGCCAACCTGACGCAGGCGCAGCGCGACTACTTCGGCGCGCACACCTATCGCCGCGTTGACAAACCAGGGGTGTTCCACACGGAGTGGTAGTCGAAGGAGTTCGAACCGATGTACGGCCTCGATATCCGTTCGACCGGCGCTCTCGATTTCGTGTCGCTCGGGGCTCTCGTCCATCGCCTCGACCCGGGGATCGTGCCGTTCCGCAAGGCGACTGGGTGCCAGATTCACGTCAGCGGAGGTGAGTTCAACGCCGCGGCCAACCTGGCCGACTGCTTCGGCCTGCAGACCGGCATCGCCACGGCCATGGTGGACTACCCGATCGGCGACCTGATTGCCGAACGCGTGAGGGCCATGGGCGTGAAGCCGTTCTACAAGCGGTTCACGCACAACGGCGTGAACGGGCCGAACATGGCCGCGGTCTACAGCGATCGCGGTCATGGCGTCCGCGCCCCGGTGGTGTTCTACAACCGCGCCAACGAGGCGGCATCGCAGCTGAAGCCGGGCGACTTCGACTGGGCGTCGATCTTCGCCGGCGGCGTCCGCTGGTTCCACAGCGGCGGCATCTTCGCCGCGCTCTCCGAGACCACCGGCGAGGTCATCATCGAGGGGATGAAGGCGGCGAAGGCGGCGGGCGCCATCGTGTCGTTCGATCTGAACTTCCGCCAGAAGCTCTGGAACATCTGGGGCGGCCAGGACCGTGCCGTCGAGGTCGTCGCGCGCATCGTCGAGCACGTCGATGTCCTTGTCGGCAACGAGGAAGATCTCCAGAAAGGACTTGGCATCCCCGGCCCCGAGGTCGCGGCGACGTCGAAGCTGGACCCGTCCACGTTCTTCGGGATGATCGATGACGTGGTGAAGAAGCACCAGCAGGTGAAGGTCGTGGCGACCACGCTGCGCGACGTGCTCTCGACTAATCGCCACGGCTGGGGCGCGGTCGCGTGGGTCAACGGGCAGAGCTACTGCTCGCCCACGTGCGAGCTCGACGTCCTCGACCGCGTGGGCGGGGGGGACGGGTTCGCGTCCGGTTTCTTCTATGGCCTGCTCACGGGCGAGCGGCCCGAGGAGGCCGTCAAGCTCGGATGGGCGCACGGCGCGTTGCTGACGACGTTCCCTGGCGACACGACGATGGCAACGGTGGACCAGGTGCGGGCCTTCGCGCGCGGGGGATCGGCGCGGATCCAGCGGTAGACGGCCCGCTCATCGTTCATGTCGTGCGCCGCGGCGTTACGGTGTGTGCTGACCGGCAGAGACCGGGTTCGCGGGCGGCCCCACGGGCCCGGAGGCCTCTCGTTCCTCGGCCTCCTGGTAGGCGCTCGACGTCAGCAGGTGATCGTTCATGGCTGCGCGGGCCCGTTCGGGATCGCGGGCGCGGATGGCCAGGTAGACGCGACGATGCGCCTCGGCGGCGTCGTGGAGGTTTGGTCCGGTGGCGCGTTCCGCCGTTTTCTGTCGCTGGTCGTAGTAGAGCGCCGACACCATCTCGACCAGCGAGGCGACCAGGGGGTTGCCGGAGGCCTTGGCGACGGCCCGGTGAAAGCGGACGTCGTAGAGCAGGAACGCCCGCCGGTCCTCCATGGACGCGAAGAGGTTCGTGACTTCGTCGGCGATCGTGGAGATGTGTGCCGGCGTCGCGCGCTCGGCGGCGACGCCGGCGGCTGCGACCTCGAGCATCCGGCGCGTTTCGTACATGTCGTCACGCGTGATGCCGTGCAGCGCTGCGAGGAGGGTCAGCTGTTCGCTCCGGAGCACGGGGGATTCACTGATGAACGTGCCCGCGCCATGGCGCGTGACAACGATGCCCATCGCGGCGAGCCCCTTGAGACCCGCCCGCACCGTCGGACGGCTGACGCCGAGTTGAACGGCTAGTTTACGTTCGGCGGGCAGCCGATCGCCGGGACCGAGGACGCCGCGCATCACCATGTCGCGGACGTAGTCTACCACGCGGGTGGTACTGTCCTTCGGCGCAGTGGAGTTGCCGCTGGATGGGTCGAGGGACAAGGACAGGGAGTCGGGGTGTTCGGGTTTCGTGGTCACGACAAGATCACTAACAGCCACGGCGGGAAGTGTCAAGGACCTGGTGCCGTGGAATGCACGAACTGGAGCGGCAGTGCAAATTGCGATGAGCACGTTGTCCTCGCTCGGCCTCGGTGTCGTGCCGGCATCGATCGTGACCGAGCCGCGCGCGGAGTTCGGGCTCGTGCGTGTCGCGGCCGGGGCGAGGCTGGCCGTCCTGGCCGATCCGCGCAGCGCCGGGTTCGCCGGGTTCGAGGGCGAGTCGAGCCAGCACGGCGATCGGGTCCTCGTCCTCGGTCCGCTGAACGGTCGCAACGCCGCGGCCCTGAGGGCGCAGTTGCCCTGGCTCCGTCCTGCGCTGATCGGCCTCCGGACGTCCGCCGGCTTCGGCGACCGCCTCGGGCGGGCGACCCCCGGCCACATCCGGGCCATCCGCGCGACCGGCGGCGCGGTGGCGCCGGTCTTCGCACAGCAGTCGATGCGCGAGATGGGACGCACCGGCCGCACGCCTGCCGACGTCGTGGACGACGCGATGTGGGGTGTATTCGGTGAGGGGTGGCGGGACGGGTTCGGCACGGACGCCGACCACTTGAAGACGACCGACGACGTGGACCGCTGCGTGGCTGGCGGTTTCACCGGCTTCACGGTCGATCCGGGCGAACACGTCTGGTCGGGCGCGGACAGCGCCTTGCCGGCCGACGTGCAGGCAGCGGTCGCGCAGTTGCCGTGGGACCTGCTAGAGGACCGGGAACCCGCGCTGAAGGCGCGTTTCCTGGGACGTGGATTCGACGTCGGCAGCCAGGCAATTCGCTTCGACGAGGCGCAACTCGCCCGGGCGGCCGCCAAGTACGGGCGCGCGGTGGCCCACGTGGTTCGCATGTACCGCCATTTGGTGGGGACGGTCGGCGCCGGGACGTTCGAACTCGAGGTGTCGGTGGACGAAACCGACAGCCCGACGTCACACGCGGAGCACTTCTACGTGGCGAGCGAGTTGAAGCGCCTGGGCGTGTCGTGGGTCGGCCTCGCGCCGCGCTACGTGGGGCGGTTCGAGAAGGGCGTGGACTATATCGGAGACCTGAAGGCGTTCGAGCAGGACATCGCGGTCCATGCCGAGATTGCGCGGGCGCTCGGGCCCTACAAGCTGAGCCTGCACTCCGGTTCGGACAAGTTCGCCATCTACCCGATCGTGGCGACTCACTGCCGGGGTCTCGCGCACCTGAAGACTGCCGGCACGAGCTACCTCGAGGCGCTGAGGACGGTTGCCGCGGTGGCCCCGGGCCTCTTCCGGGAGATCTACGACCTGTGCCGGGGGCGATACGAGACCGACCGGGCGAGCTATCAGGTGTCGGCGACCGTGGCGAGCGCGCCGCGGCCCGACGAGATTCCCGACGACAAGGCGGTCTCGGTGCTCGACCAGTTCGACGCGCGGCAGATCCTGCACGTCACCTTCGGTTCGGTGTTGACCGAGCATTCCGCGGATGGAAGCCGGAGGTTCTACGATCGGTTCATGGCGGTGCTCGACGCTCATCCGGACGTCTACGCGGGGTATCTCGAGTCGCACTTCGGCCGACACTTGGCGCCGTTCGTGTCAGCGCTCGAGCCGTGAGCCCTGAGCCGTAAGAGAAAACCTGCTTCCCGATGCAGGCCCCGAAATCGAGGACGACCCATGTGCGCCTGGCCGTCAGACGACTGACTCACTCGCTCTTGGAGGAGACATGAAGCGGTTTGCATGGTTTGGCGTCGGCATCGCGGCGGTCACTGCGCTCGTGTCGTCGCCTGCGTTCGCTCAGACCTCGGCCACCAAGGCCGCTTCCCAGGCCGCGCCGTTCAGTGGCGACATCGAACCGCGCGCGATCCTCCGGGTGATGACCGCCGCGGCCGACTGGCAGTTGGCACACCCGTCGTCGCACGACCCGTGGGACTGGACGCAGGCGGCGTTCTACACCGGCGTCATGGCGTTCACCAGGGTCACCGACGACGGCAAGTACATGGCGGCGATGCGGACGATGGGGGAGAAGAACCTCTGGAGACCTGGGCTTCGTCCCGGCCACGCGGACGACTACGCCGTCATCGCGACCTACGCGAAGCTGTACCAGGTCGATCGCGACCCGAAGATGCTGAAGCCGGCAATCGCGCTGTTCAACTTCCTGGCGTCGCGGAAATACGACGAGCCGCTGGCGTGGGGCAACGCGATCGAGACGCGTGAACTGGCGTGGTGCGACGCGCTCTTCATGGGGCCGCCCGCGCTGGCGGCGATGACCGCTGCGACCAACGACAAACGCTACATCGACCTGGCGAATCGCCTCTGGTGGAAGACGACGGAGTACCTCTACGACAAAGAGGAGCACCTGTACTTCCGCGATAGCCGCTACTTCGAGCCGCGCGAGCCCAATGGCAAGAAGGTCTTCTGGAGCAGGGGCAACGGCTGGGTGATCGCGGGGCTGGTGCGCGTGCTCGAGGACATGCCGGAGGACTATCCGGACCGCCCGAAGTACTTGACGCTCTACCGCGAGATGGCAGCCAAGGTGGCAGCCGTCCAGGGCATCGACGGGTACTGGCGGGCGAGCCTGCTCGACCCGGTCACAGCCTGCCGAACCCGGAGACCAGTGGCACGGGGTTCTTCGTCTACGCGTTCGCCTGGGGCGTCAATCGCGGCGTGCTGGACCGGGCCACGTTCGAACCCGTCGTGCGCGGAGGATGGGCCGCGATGGCCCGGGCGGTCCGGGCCGACGGCATGCTCGGTTGGGTGCAGCGGATCGGCGACAAGCCGGGAGCGACGAGCGCCGACACGACCGAGGTCTACGGCGTGGGCGCCCTTCTGCTCGCCGGCACCGAGGTGCACAGGCTCGCGGGCGGCACGAAGAAGTAGGGGAATGCAGTGCTGCCCGCTGTTTCCTGCCCCTGCTTCGTGATAGCGTCGACAGATGCCGCTCGTCGCCGTGGAACACGTTTCGATCGCCTTCGGCCATCTTCCCTTGCTCGACGATGCGAGCCTCCAGGTGGAGCCGGGCGAGAGGGTCGCCGTCATCGGCCGGAACGGGACGGGGAAGTCCACGCTGCTCCAGGTCGTGCACGGCGACCTCACGCCAGACTCCGGTTCGATGTGGAAGCAGGCAGGCCTGCGGACCTCGCGCCTCGACCAGGACGCGCGCCTGTCGGCCGACTGCCCGGTGTTCGATGTCGTCGCCGAGGGCCTGGGCGACCTGAGCGACCTGGTGGCTGCCTATCACCATGCCGCGGTGGTCGTCGCCGACGGGGCGACGCCGGCAGGGCTCGATCGGCTCGGCCGGCTGCAGCACGAGCTCGAGGAGCGCGACGGCTGGCGCCTCGAGCAGCGCGTCGAGCAGGTCCTCTCGCATCTCAGCCTGCCGGCGGACATCGTCGTGGACACGCTCTCGGGCGGGTGGCGGCGCCGGGTGCTGCTGGCCAGGGCCTTGGTTTCCCAGCCCGATCTCCTGCTGCTCGACGAACCGACCAACCACCTCGATATCGACGCCATCACGTGGCTCGAGGCCTACCTGGCTGACTTCCCGGGCGCCGTTCTGTTCGTCACGCACGACCGCGCGTTCCTGCAGCGTCTTGCCACGCGCATCATCGAGCTCGACCGCGGGCGACTCACCTCGTGGCCGGGCGACTACGCCACCTTCCTCCGCAAGAAGGAGGAGTGGTTGGCGAACGAAGCCATTCAGCAGGAGAAGTTCGACAAGCGGCTGGCGGAGGAAGAAGCCTGGCTCCGCCAGGGAATCAAGGCGCGGCGGACGCGGAACGAAGGGCGCGTGCGGGCGCTGCTGAAGATGCGCGAGGAACGCGCTGCGCGCCGAGCGCACCTGGGGACCGTTCGCCTGCAGGTCGAACACGCCGACCCGTCGGGCAAGATGGTGTTCGAGGCCGAAGGCGTGAGCAAGGCGTTCGAGGGCCAGGCGGTCATCCGCAACTTCTCGGCCCGGATCATGCGCGGCGACTGCGTCGGCGTGATCGGTCCGAACGGCGCGGGCAAGACGACGCTGCTGCGGCTGTTGCTCGGTGACCTGCTGCCCGACGAGGGGGAGGTGCGACAGGGCGCCAACGTGCAGGTGGCGTACTACGATCAGCAGAGGGAACAGCTCGACCCGGAGCGAACGGTCTTCGACACGATCGGTGACGGCAACGAGATCGTGATGGTGGCTGGCCGCCCCCAGCACGTGAACGGCTACCTGCGCGACTTCCTGTTTCCGCCCGAGCGCGCACACTCGCCCGTCAAAGCGCTGTCGGGCGGCGAGCGCAACCGCCTGCTGCTCGCGAGGCTGTTCACCCGCCCGGCCAACGTCCTCGTGCTCGACGAGCCGACCAATGACCTCGACCTCGAGACACTGGAGTTGCTCGAGGCGCAGTTGGTGGAGTGGCCGGGCACGCTACTGCTCGTGAGTCACGACCGGGTGTTTCTCGACAACGTCGTGACGAGCACGCTGGTGTTCGAGGGCGACGGGCGCGTCGGCGAATACGTGGGCGGGTACGAGGACTGGCTCAGAGCGCGGCGGCTGACCTCGGAGGCTGAAAAAAAGTCCGTGGCGCCGGCCTCCAGGCCGATGGCGGCGCCGGAGGGAGAGTTGCGGGTACCCTCGCGCAGCGGCGGCGCGCCCTCGCGCAAGCGCCTGTCGTACAACGAGCAGCGCGAGTTCGATCAACTGCCGGTGCGCATCGAGGCGCTCGAGGCCGAACAGCAGCGCCTGCACGACGGAGTGGCGGCGCTCGACTTCTACAAGGAGCCGCCCGACACCATCAAGGGCACGCTGGCTCGACTCGAAGTGTTGCAGCTCGAACTGCTGAACGCCTACGCCCGTTGGGACGATCTGGACTCGCAGACGACCGGCTGACGACGGCAGGGCGACGGGTCGGACGCCCTGCACTCCACGCGTTTCGCGGTCCCCTACTTAGCCTGTATCTCCGCGAGCAGCGCCTCTGCATCGTACAGCTTTCGCAACGCCTCGGTGATGAACGCGGTGTGTACCGCGACCGAGCGGTTGTTCTCGATGTTGTAGACGTACGTTCCCACCAGGCTCTCGATGTTCCCGTCGAAGATGAGACCGACGAGGTCCCCGTTGCGGTTGACGACCGGGGAACCGGAATTGCCGCCGACCACGTCGTTGGTCGTGACGAAGTTCACGGGTGTCGCCAGGTCCAGGCGATCGCGGCGATCGAGGAACCGCCTGGGAAGATTGAAGGGCGGCTTTTGGCCAAATCCGAACGACCGATCGTAGAGGCCGAACAGCGTCGTCTGCGGGGGAGCGACGGTTCCGTTCATTGAGTAGCCCTTCACGGTTCCGTAGGACAGGCGCAGGGTGAAGGTGGCATCGGGACTGACCGACTTGCCGTAGACGGCAAAGCGCGCCTGGCCGATCTTCTCGCCGGCGCCGACGAGCGGACCTTCGATGGTCGACTCGGCCCAGTTCTGCTGCTCGCGATCGAGTGGATCGAGCTTGCGGGCCAGGACAATCAGCGGGTCGGTCGACGCGTCCACGGCGGCGCGACCGCCGGCGATGAGCGCCTTGCGCGCGTCCGGGTCTCCAATCCTGGTACCGGCGATCAGGTCGCGAGCCACGTCGGCCGGCGCACGGTCGCCGAGCACCGTCTTGATGAACCGATCGTTCGGGCCGAGCGCCGCGAGGGCCTCCTGCAGCCACGAGGCGAGGAGGGCGCGGTCCATATCCGGGTAGACCGGCGCAGGAGAGAGCAGAGCGAACCGCAGCGACTCGAGTTGAGATTCCTGGAAGCCCGGGAGGCGTTCGCCGTCCGGCTTCGTGACCTCGGACACGTATTTCACGATTGTCGTGGCCGTGGTCGGCAGTTCCGCCTGGCTGCGCTGGACCGTCGAATAGAACCGCGTCTTGAACGTGGTTGCCGCCCTCGCCATCGTGTCCGCGATCGTCGCCCATGCGCCGCCGTACGCGGCTTTCAGCTTCGGGTCGGCATCGACCTTGTCCCGCATGTCGCGTTCGTCGGCCTGCTTCTTCGCCATCACGTTTCGGTCGAGCAGCCCGCCGTACTCGCCCTGGTACGCCTTGAGTGAGTTCTCGAGGCCGAAGACGAGGTCCTGCGTCTGGCGCGCCGCTTCCGGCCCCGTGGCCGCGTAGGCGCGTGCGCCCGCCAGCCGGCCCTTCAGGAACGCCAGCACCACGGGCAGCCGGACATCGCGCGAGTACTCGAGCTGAGCGACGGTGTTCAGCCGATCCGTCGTGCCCGGGTGGCCCGAGACGAACACGAGGTCGCCCTCGGCCGCGCCCTGCGTATTCCACTTCAGGTAGTGCGCGGGCTTGACCGGGGTCCCGTTCTCGTAGACGCGGAAGATCGCGAAATCGAGGTCATACCGGGGGTACGTGAAGTTGTCCGGGTCGCCGCCGAAGAACGCCGCCTGCTCTTCGGGCGCAAAGACGATGCGGATGTCCGTGTATTTCTTGTAGCGATAGAGCCAGTACTCGCCGCCCTGGTAGAGCGTGACGATGTCCGAGCGCAGGCCGGTGGCGTCCAGGCTCTGTTTCTCGAGGCGTGCCATCTCGGCGCGCCGGGCCTCGAGTGACTGCTGATCGGACGTCCCGGGCTTGACTGCGCCCAGGACCCGGGCCGTGACGTGTTCCATCGACATCAGCACGTTCAGCTCGAGGTCGGGGCATTTGATCTCATCGGCCCGCGTCCTGGCCAGGAACCCGTCGGTGGCGTAGTTCCGCGCCGCGGTCGAGACCTTCTGCAGCTGGCCGCGCGCGACGTGGTGGTTGGTCAGGACGAGCCCCGTGTCGCTGATGAACGACCCGGAGCCGCCGTCGTTGAACCGGACACTGGCCTCGCGCAGGTGATCGAACCACGCCTGCGTCGGGACGAAGTTGTACCGCTCCGCGAGCTGCGTGAGGGGCGGGTTGTCGAACGTCCACATCCCTTCCTCGGCAAGGAGGAACAGCGGAAGGACCAGAAGGGCGACGGTCATCAGCAGGCGGGAGCGAATGGCAGGTGTCATGATGCCTCAGTTGTACCGAAGGCCGGGGCAGCGCGCTGTCGCTACGGCCGATGAAGAGACGCGTTCGTCAGTGCCTGGGTCTCCTGGGCGCCGCCGACGGTTGCTGCGTGTGGACACCCAGGGTGCACACGCACACGGCGACGAGCGCAACACTCAGCATTCGCAGATATTTCATCGGCAGCCACCCAAGCTCCGCCTGCCCTTATCGCATCGGCGGGTTCTGGATCACTTCCCACAGCTTCGCCTTGAGCGGCTCCGACCCGAAGAACAGGTCGTCGGGCTGGCGACGGTAGGCCACCATGTTGTTGTAGATCGTCCCGCTGTTCCGGAGATTCAGTCCCATCCCGGCCAGGTACTGCAGCCGCAGGTTGCGGTCGCGGTTGATCGCGGCGCCCTGCAGCCACCCGCCGAGGTCCTTGGCGCGCCCGGCATACGTGCCCAGCAGCTCGATGGCCGAGGGAAACCCAATCTCGTGCAGCGACTGCGCGATGACCTGGTACTCGGGGCGCTGCAGCCGCGAGACCCACTGGTCCAGGTCGATCCTGGTCGGCTCGACCTGCCCGAGCAGGACGAGATCGTACCCCGCGTTGTCGATGGTGTTGGCGAACACCACGCCGTTCGGAAACGCTTCGAAGAAGGTGCCGATCTCGCTCTTCACCGCGTCCTCGCTGCTCTGATACAGCTGCACGAACAGCGTGACCGCACCCCCCGGATTCAGGTGGCTCTTCACCAGCTCGAAGAACTCCTTCGTGTAGAGCATGGCGGCGCCCTTCACCCACGGATCGAGCGGATCGGACGTAATCGCGTCGAACTTCTCCTTGGTCGTCACCAGGAAGTGGCGGGCGTCGTCGATCTCCAGCTTCACCTTCGGGTTGCGGATGACGTCGTGGTTGTAGCGGCTGAAGTAGGTGGACACGGTCTTGACGACGAGCGGCTCGATCTCCGCGATGGTCACCCGCTCGACAGCGGGATCGACAGAGACCGCACCAGCCGTCACCCCCGCGCCGCAGCCGATGACCAGCACCGACTTCGGGTGCGCGGGAACCAGCGTGGTGAGGTGGCCCAACATCCGCTGCAGCCGCATGTCTTCGGGGTCGCTCGACGCCTGCACCTTGCCCGCATTGTGATAGCTCAGGATCCCGTTCCCGAGGCGCGTGACGGCCACGGACGAACTGAGTCCTTCACCCATGTAGAGCACGTCTCCCTGGTTGGACTTGGTCGCGGTGAACCGCCCGTAGGCGACGAGCAGCCCCGGAACGGCGGGCACCGCCCGCGTCATCAGCGTCCCGCAGCCGGCCATGATCACCAGGACGACCGCGGCGAAGCGCAGCCAGGGCTGTCTCGAAGTGGTCGCGCCGGCGACCGGTTCCAGGACGATCAGCGCCGAGACGCCGCAGAGGAGGATGAGCAACTGCTGCGTGTGCTGGCTGCCGATAGCCGACACGAGCACCAGGCTCGCACCGAGCGATCCAACGATCGCGCCGATCGTATTGGAGGCGTACACCCGGCTGACGAGGAGCGCCGGGTCGTGCCCTTCTGTCGCGAGCGCCGCGAGCGCGAGCGGGAAGCTGGCGCCCCAGAGCAGCGTCGCCGGCAGGATCGCCCACAGGCTCCGGACGAAGTCGATCTGGAAGTTGAACCACGGGTTGTCGGAGATCGAGGGATCGACCGGCCAGAAAGGCAGCGACGCCGACAGCGTGTAGGCCGCCCAGGCGATAGCGACGCACAACAGCGCCTGGCACCAGCCGAGCGCCAGCCGGGCGTCCCTGGCATTCCGGGTGAAAGCCGCTCCCGCCGCGCTTCCAATGCCGATGCCCACGAGGAATGCCGCGAGAATCAGCGAGAAGGTGTAGGTCGTCCCGCCGATCAGCAACGAGAGCAACCGCGTCCACACCACTTCCGCCGCCAGGGCCGTGAGCCCAGAGAGCGCCGTCGCGACATAGATCGCCGACGCGCCCGGCATCCTCCGGCCAGGCGCCGATGACGTAGCGCCGACGCGGTGCGGCGCGATCTGCGCGACAACGAGCGACGCGAGAGCCACGGCCAGGTTCAGCCCGACCGCCACGTAGGTCGCCGTCGGCATGTCGTAGACGCGCAGCAGGTAGAAGCCCGCGAGCAGGCTGCCCAGCACCGCGCCGACGGTGTTGCCGGCATAGAAGAAGCCCAGCCACGACACGCCCTTCGGTGTGGACTCCACCCACCGCGAGAGCGCCGGCAACGTGGCGCCCATCAGGAGGGTCGGCGGCAGCAGGCAGATGCCGGCTGCCAGGGCCCGGAGCAGCAGGCCGAATGTGCCGGGGCCCGCCCACGCGGTGTAGACGCCGCCGATCAACGGCACGACCACGAGCACCAGCAGGCCGATGACGCCGATCGCCACTTCGATCAGGGCGTAGACCCGCAACGGGTGACGGGTCGCCGGGACGAAGCGCGGGAACAGCAGGCTGCCCAGGAACAGGCCGGCCATGAACGTCCCGAGCAGGACGCCCAGCGAGACGGCGGAGACGCCAATCACCAACTGGAGCAGCTGGAACCAGACCACTTCATAGACGAGCGCCGCACAGCCGCTGCCGACGAACAGCAGCAGCAGGGCCGGGAGAAAGCGACGACCATTCATCAGTCAGTCCTCGACAACGGGCACCGCGGAAGGCGGGTGACGATGCGGCGAATTATAGCCGCATCGAGAGCAGCGGAGAAACTGGGACCGTCTGGATCATCGCGATACGCATGCGTCACCTCTCTCCGTCGAGCGCCTGCCAGGAGCGGAACACTTCCAGGACGTTTTCTGGCCGCGCGCCGGGTCCGAACTCGCACTGTGCGATCACGCCGCCGTTCGCGTAGAGATGCTCCCGCACCTCGCGCACCGAACGCCGGACGTCCTCGAGCGATCCAAACGAGAGCACCACCTGCCGATCGATCTCACCCCAGAAGGTGATCTGCCCGCGAAAGCGCTCAAGGGCAGCGGGTCCCATGCACCAGAGCTGGCTGTTCAGCGCCTGGACGCCCACCTCGATCAGGTCGGGCAGGACGTCGAGGATCCAGCCGTCCGAGTGCATGAACACGAACTTGCCCGCACGCCGCGCGATCTCGCAGTACTCGCGGTAGAGCGGCTTGAATAGCGTCCGCCAGATCGCCGGCGACACCATCATCCGGTCCTGGGCGCCCCAGTCGTCCATGATGACGATGCCATCCACGTCGGTGGCGGCCCATGCTTCGACCTCGGACCGGTAGTGGCTGTGGAGCCGGCCCAGCAGTTCCAGGAAGCCGGGCGGCCGCATCAACAGGTCCACGAGCGCCTGCTCCATCGTGCGCAGGAAGCACAGACGTTCGAACGGGCGCACCAGCGTGCCGGCCAGGACGAACCTGTCGGTCGCGGCGCAGAACCGGTTGACCGCCTCCCGATCGACCGCGAGCGTGCAGGCCGGCGTGCGGAACCACTCCAGGTCACCCCACTCGCGAATCAGCGGCTCGCGGACGATCCCGAGCACGCCGCCGTGGATATTCTCGAACCGGCATCCCCATTCATCGACGTAGACGCCCTTCTTGTATCGCTCGCCCTCGACACAGAGCGGCGTGAGATACAGCCCTGGCGCGGTCACGATGTCGTCCGGGAACTCGGCGCGCAGGCGCGCGACGTCCTCCGGGTAGTGCTCCTCGGCCCACGGCAGCACCCAGGCCTGCCGCGGCACCGACGGCGGCGACGCGAACTCGAGCGAATGACGGACCAGTTCCCGGGAGATCATCGCGTCCTCTCGACCTCGACCGTGCGTGGCCTGGCGCTCAGCGAGATGGCCGGGCCGCGTCGCGACATCCCGAAGCCGTCCGGCCCAGGTGTCGCAGACACGAATCGGGGCCAGCGCGGTGACGGTGGTCATAGGCGCCAGATGATGCGATCTATTGATCGGAGATGTCGCCTTTACCGCGCAGCGCCTTCACGCTGGCGCGCCGTTTCTTCGACGTTAGTCGTTGTTCCCGGGCTCCGGCCCTGGGCTTGGTGGGCACGCGCGTCCGCGGGCGCCGGCTGGCCTTGCGGACCAGGTTGACGAGCCGCTGTCGCGCAGCCTCGCGATTCTGAAGTTGGGTCCGGTGTTCGCGGCTGTCGATCAGCAGCACACCCTCGGTGGTCACGCGCGACCCGGCCAGCGCGAGGAGCCGTGCCTTCACGTCGTCGGGGAGGGAAGCGCGACGGACGTTGAACCGGAGTTCGACGGCCGTCGCCACCTTGTTGACGTTCTGGCCTCCGGGACCCGACGCACGGACGAATCGCTCGTCGATGTCGCGTTCGTCGAGCGCGAGCGTCGTCGTGACCGGGATCATACCGCGGCCGTTTCAGCGACCACGTACTCGCGCGGCTCTTCCTTCTCGTACAGCACGCGCAACGCGCCCTTTGCCAGCGCCACCATCTCGTTTTCCCCGGCGTAGACCGTGATGCCGCACGGCATGCCGGAGAGATAGTGCGTGAGCAGGTCCACGAGCGGCTTCGACCGGGCCATGCCGCCCGTGAGGATGATGCTGTCGATCTTTCGTCCTTCGAACGCAGGCAGCAACGCGGCGGTCGACTTGGCGACCTGGTAGGCGAGCGCGTCGAAGACCTCCGCCGCCCACGCGTCTCCAGCGTCGATGCGACGCTCGACCTCGCGCAGGTCCGACGTGCCCAACAGCGCCATCAACCCTCCCTCTCCCTTGATCAGTCGTCTGATCTGCGCGTGGGTGTACCTGCCCGAGAAACACAACTCGGCCAGCTGTCCCTGTGGCAGGCTGCCGGAACGTTCGGGCGTGAACGGCCCTTCGCCATCGAGCCCGTTGTTCGCGTCGATGTACCGGCCCAGGCGATGAGCGCCGATCGAGATCCCGCCGCCGAGGTGACAGACAATGACGTTCACCTTCTCGTAGAACGTCTCGCTCTCCTGGGCGTATCGTCGCGCCGACGCCACCTGGTTCAGCGCGTGGCTGATCACCCGCCGCCGGATGTCCTTGAACCCTGTGACCTTTACGCGCGACGGCGCTTCATCCACGACGACCGGGTCCACGATGAACGCCGGCTTGCCAGACGGGCTTGCCAGTTCGTGGGCGATCAGTGCGCCGAGGTTCGACGCGTGATCGCCGCCGACACCCGACCGCAGGTCGTCGAGGATGGCCTGCCCGACCCGGTAGGTCCCGTGGGGGAGTGGCCTCAGGAGTCCGCCGCGGCCACAGACCGCGTCGAGATCGTCCACCGTGAGACCGAACTCGCCGAGCACCCGGAGGACGGCGTCCTTGCGAAGGTCGTACTGCTCGGTGATGCGGCGTCCCGCGAACGGGGCGAGTTCCTCGGAGGTGTGCTGGATCTCGCGCGAGAACGTCTCCTGGTCTCCCTCGAATACGGCGATCTTCGTCGAGGTCGAGCCGGGATTGATGACGAGCACGCGGTGCCGGCGGAAGAAGGTGTCCTTCGGGGTGCGGCTCCACCGCCCGTCGCGCTGCAGCCGCAGCACGGACGCTTTGACCGCCAGCCGGACGTCCTCCGGCGTGCAATCGATGGCGAGGTCCACGCCGCGGAAGGCCACGCCGAACATCACCGGGAACTTCTTCGCGGTCGGGAACCGGGCGGCGTAGAGGTGGTAGAGCAGATTCCCGGTTTCCAGGTTCGGGCTGATGATGACGTTCGTGCCGCCCGAGAGACCGTTCATCCCGTACAGCTCTGCCGACCGGCGAGAGATGGCGGCGCTGAACTTCACCTCGCCCGTGATTCGGATGCTGGCGTACCGCTGCGCGGTCGTCACACGCTTCGCCAGGAGGTCCGGAACCAGTTCGATGGCGCGGCGCACGGTGTCCGGCGATGGACCCTCGTCAGAACCCCGATGCGAGTACGACACGATGGCGCCGTGAATCTCGGGCAGCACGTCTTCGGGGATCAGGTCGCGAGCGGCCGCGCACGTTCCGACGGCCACCTCAGCCAGTACCTCGGGCGTCATCACGGCGTTCACGCCGACGTCGCCGAACACGACGATGTTCTGCGGGTAATGGCCGTCCGGGAAGTCGTCGGGCAGGACGAAGACGCCGACCTCGCACAGCACCGCGCGGTTGGCCAGCAGCGCCAGCATCGGCCTGAAGAACTGTCTCGGGCTGTGCGTCGCCCCGCCGACCACCATGTCGGCGTGGCCGAGGTGTACCGCATAGATGCCAAAGAGCCCGGGCGACGAGAGGGCCAGCCGCGCTTCTTCGAGATCGCTCGCTTCGTTACGGCACTTTGGGTGGGAGAGGCAGTCGGTGGCGAACGCCTCGACGAGGTCGGGCCGCTCGGCAATCTTCAGGAAGGCGCATTCGCTGAGCGAATACTCGACCCGCGAGCGGTCGAGGTGCGACAGGCAGCGGACGGCGGTCTCCCGGACCTCGTCCTCACCGGCCAGCAGCACGGGCTTGACGTAGCGCGTGAGATGGCAGACAGCCTCGAGGACGCGGGCATCCAGCGGCTCGATGAACACGACGACCGGGCGATCTTTCTGCGCCTTCAGGATCTGCGTGTCGAACGATTCCTCGATTCTGAACATAGTACGTGCCACTCCCGGGCAGACAGGGGCACGCCATCTTCTCACAAACACCGCCGCGGGGCTTGTCGGCCGACGGCCGCGCCTCCGGGTTGTGCAATCAGGTGGTAGTGTGAGAACCTGAACCAGGAGGCAGAACATGGCGCAGAAGCCACCCCAGACCTTCGAGAACCACGCGCGAGTGCTCCCAGCCTACCACTACGTTGCGCTCCCGCTGCTCGCGCTCAACTTCTTCTACACGCTCTACCAGACGGTGACGAACTTCAGCTGGGCGAATCTCGTTGGCTTCGGTCTCGCCGTCGCCCTCGTGCTGCTGTTCGTCGTCGCCCGGGTCATGGCGCTGACGGTACAGGACCGCGTCATCCGGCTCGAAGAACGCCTGCGCATGCGCGCGCTGTTCCCGGCCGATCTGCAGCCGCGCATCGACGGCTTCACCGTCAAACAGCTTGTGGCGCTGCGCTTCGCCGGTGACGCGGAACTGCCGACCCTGGCGCGTAAGGTCCTCGACGAGAACCTCCAGGATCAGAAGGCCATCAAGAGGATGGTCACCGCCTGGCGGGCGGATCACCAGCGCGCCTGATTCGCGACTTCCGCCCTGCGAGTTCTCTCGCGCCTAACCCGAGGTCAAGGGCCATCCGCACCGGCGAGGGCCAGAACGTCGCCGGCTTCCGTTCACGCGCCACGTGTACATGCGGCGGCTCCGCTCGGTCGCTCGAGAAGAAGAACCGAAACGGGCCGCTCTGGAGCACCGTTGGACTCACGTGTCGTAATCGTGCCAGCCGTTGCCCAGTATGGTAGTATGGCATCAGTATGGCAGCCGTGAGACTGACCTTCTCGCTCGACAGTGAGACCGTGACGCGCCTGCGGACGGCGGCCGAGCGGCTGCGGTTGCCGCAGAGCCAGGTCGTGCGCGAGGCGATTGCCGACTTTTCGGCCCGGGTCGGTCGGTTGAGCGAGGCCGAGCGCGCCGCCCTCCTGCGGACGTTCGATCGTGTGCTGCCGCTCGTGCCATCCCGGCCCGCGTCCGCCGTTGACGCCGAGTTGCGCGCGCTGCGGGCGGCGCGGCGGCGGGGCGGTCGCCGCGCGGGAATCCGATGATTCACCTCGACACCTGCGTGTTGATCGACGCGCTTACCGGTCCGCGGCGATCAGCCCCGGCGATGCGATCGCTCATCGAGCAGGGCGAGCGCCTGTCGTTCTCGACGCTGGTTCTCTACGAGTGGCTGCGTGGCCCGCGCCTCGCCGAGGAACTGCGCGCTCAGGAAGCGCTGTTCCCCGGCAGCGAGGCGGTCCCGTTCGGCAGCGTCGACGCCGCGCTGGCCTCCAAATTCTACCGGCTCGTGTGCCGTCCGCGTGGACGCGAACTCGACCTGGCCATCGCGGCGTCGGCCATCCGGCAGGACGCGACGCTCTGGACGCTCAACCCGCGAGACTTCGCCGATATCCCGCGCCTGCGGCTGGTGGAACCGACCCGGCGCTGATGGTCCGCAGGAGACTCCCTTCTCGACGATGAAGGGCGTTGCTGCCCGCACTCGTTCGAGAACCAAGTAAACCCTCGTCGCCCTTCGCCTCGCCCGCCACATGCACTCGTGGCTGAAAGGCGGCGCCGCGGTTGAGTTCGCCGGGTCCCCACGCTTTCTTCGAGACTGTGCTGTATTGGACAGCCGTACCACCATGCGTGGACCGATGATCGACTCGATAAAGACAACGATGCAACTCAACAGATTCGTGACGGCCACCACGCACTCCGTCGGCGGCGGTCAGCCGCATGTGCCCATCGAACTGTGGCCTCGACGGGGATAGGCCGTATTGGGGCCTTATTGGCCGGTCGAGACGCGTGAAGCGTGATGTGGAACTGTCTTGGCGTCTTCCCCGGCACAGTGGGGTGTCGGGAAGTTACAGCGGACAGCTGGTTCACACTCGAAAAGGAGACCTTCGATGCTGTGGCTCATTATTCTGCTGGTGCTGTTGTTCGGCGGAGGCGGCGGCTATTACGGGTACTCCAGATGGGGGACAGGCGGAGGCCTGGGGATCGTCGGGACGATCGTGCTCGTTCTATTGATCGTGTACCTGTTGGGTGGGTTGCGTTGACCTCGGGAGGATCGAGCAGAACCCGAGGGAAAGGTGGGACTCCAGGAGAGCCCTGGCGTTCTCAGGCGGTGGTGCGCTGGCGGAGAGAAAGAGCGATTGAACCACATGCGCGCTCGTCATATGCCAACTCAGTCTTGGGGCGATCTGCCTTAGGACTACAGCGGTGGAGGACAGCAACACTCCACGAGGGAGGATGAGATGCTCCGGAGCATGAAGGATCTACACGGGTTCACGATCGGCGCCAGCGATGGAGACATCGGCACGGTCGAAGAGTGCTATTTCGACGATGTGAGCCATACAGTGCGCTTCGTCGTGGTCGACACGGGGGGGTGGCTTTCGGAACGTAAAGTGCTCCTCTCGCCGATCGCCTTCCGCGTGATGGACTGGGAGCACAAACGCATCACGGCCGCGCTGACGAAGGCCCAGGTCGAGAAGAGTCCAGATATCGACACAAATAAGCCGGTGTCGCGGCAGCACGAGACCATCTACTATGGCTACTATGGCTACGACCCGTACTGGGCGGGGTCCTACCTCTGGGGCGGGTCTCCCTATCCCTATCTCGGGTCCGGGCCGGCCCTGAGTGCCGCGGATCTCGAGCGCGAGCGGCGCTGGAACTGGGATGCCAAGCATCGGGAGAACCCTCACCTGCGGAGCTCGCGCGCGGTGACCGGCTACCACATCCAGGCGACGGACGGCGAAATCGGCCATGTGGAAGACTTTCTCGTGGACGACCACTCCTGGGCGATCCGCTACCTGGTCGTCGACACAACCAACTGGTGGCCGGGCAAGAAGGTGTTGATGGCGCCAGCCTGGGTCGATCGGGTGGACTGGGACCAGTCGAAGGTCCACGTGACCCTCACGCGCGCGCAGATCAAGGACAGTCCCGAGTACGACCCAGCCCGGCCTGTTGAGCGCGACTACGAGACAAAACTGTACGGCCACTATGGCCAACCCCGCTACTGGGGCGAGTAGCGCGACACGCGCATGTTCATCAGAGGAGAAACATGAACACACTCAGATTGTCAGTAGCCATGCTCACGCTGCTCGCCGTCGGGACCCTGGCCGGATGCTCCGCGACGACCCAGAAATCACCAGATGTATCCGACAATATCCGCACAGCGCTCGATCAAGCAGGCCTCAAAAGCGTCTCCGTCAGTCAGGATCGTGACAAGGGCATCGTGACCCTGGGAGGACAAGTGGCCACAGACAGCGACAAGGCACAAGCCGAGACAGTTGCAAAGTCTCTGGCGGGCGTGCAGGTTGTCGCGGACCAGATTGCCGTGATTCCCATTGGCGCAGAAAAAGACGCAAAGGCCGTGAACTCCGATCTGGACAAAGGCATCGAGGTGAATCTGGACGCTGCGCTGATCCAGAACAAGATGCACGACAACGTGAAATACGCAGTGAAGAGCGCCGTAGTCACGCTGACCGGAGAAGTGAACTCGCAGGACATGCGCGACGCCGCCGAGCAGGTGGCAACGAGAGTGCCCAACGTGAAGCAAGTCGTGAATGACCTACAGGTGAAGAACCAGAAAGCCCGCTCTTCGAAATAGGAGCGGCGGAGTTGATTCACCGCGCAAGCACGGAGGGCGGCCGCGTGTTGGGCCGCTCTCCCGCAACATGAGCCGGTAGGGTGTTCGAGCGAACACTGCCACGGCTGCTTCGAAAAGGAGATGCCATGTCATTCGGCCTCTACTCGATTGGGTTCGCGATCGTGATCGGCGGCCTGATCTATGCCGCGTACTTGCTGCAGATGCCCACACGCTGGATTGTGGTGGGCGCGGTCGTACTGTTGGGGATCGGGATTCTCACAGGTGTAAAGGCGACGCGTCAGAAGGATTCTGCGAGCTGACCGGCGGGAGAGTCCGAGGTCCGCTTCGCGGTTGTGCCCCTCAGAAGACGAACATACCGATCGCGGCCCCGAACATGAGAAGGGCCGCAACGCCGACCGCCACCCGGCCGAGAACAGAACTCGGCTGTTGATCCATCAGCGTGCGGCTCGAAGCAACGAGGAGAACTCCGATGAGGAGAAACGGGGCCAACAGCCCATTGACGATAGCGGACCAGTAGAGAGCCTTCAGAGGACTGATCTTCGCGAAGTCCAGTGCGACACCGGCCGCAGTCGAGATCCCAACAATGAAGTAGAAGTGTCGTGCTCCCGCGACCTTCTGATTGAGCCCCTGTCTCCACCCGAATGTTTCCGCGAACGCGTACGCGGCCGACCCGGCGAGCGTGGGGATCGTAAGGAATCCGACGCCGAGGACTCCGAGAGCAAATAGAGTCGCCGCGAACTCGCCTGCGAGCGGCCGCAGGGCTTCCGCCGCTTGACGGGACGTTTCGATCTTCGTAATGCCGTGCTGATGCAGCGTGACGGCCGTCGTAAGAATGATGAAGAACATGACGAGATTCGAAAAGAACGTGCCCACCCCCACGTCCAGCGTTCGGTCGGTAATTTCTCGCCCGGTTGCCCCGCGTCTGTTGGCGAGCGTCCTCCGTCCGAGGGCCTTCTCTTCTTCGACCTCCTGTGAAGCTTGCCAGTAGAAGAGATAGGGGCTGATTGTCGTGCCGAGGATCGCGACGAGCGTTGCCCATGCCTCGCTGCTCTGAGGCCATGAAGGGACCAACGCGCTGTGCGCCACCTCTCGCCAATCGACTCCGACTCGGAAAGCGGTAATCACATAGGCGAAGAGCGCGAGCGCGAGCCATTTGAGGGTCGATGCGATCCGGTCGTACGGCAAACGAACGATCGCGACCGCGATGCCGATTCCGAAGAGGACGACGCCGACATGGGAGTTCAGTCCCGTCAGCATGTTGGTGGCATCCGCCATGCCGGCAAGGTCAGCCGCGATGTTGATGGTGTTCGCGACAAGAAGACAGAACGACGCGACGATAACGAGGGGTTTCGGAATGCGCTTTCGAAGCGCCGCGGCGAGTCCTTCGCCCCTGACCATGCCGATTCGCGCGCACGTCATCTGCACCGCGGCCATGAGCGGCTAGGTCAGGAGGGCCGTCCAAAGAAGGCTCGTTCCAAGCTGCGCGCCGGCAATCGAATACGTCGCGATACCGGAAGGATCGTCGTCCGCTGCACCCGTGATGAGTCCCGGGCCGAGCACCGAGAAAAAGCGTCGAGGCCATTTTCTGGGCGTAGACGTGAGCGTCATCGCGGTATGACTCCGTATCCAGAAACCTGCGTGATGGCGCAAAACGTGAGCGGTTGTCGCCAAGTCGGATTTCGGCAGTGGGCTGTCTAGTTGGAATCGCGCTTGCTCGCGTCCCGTATGTGACGGAGGGCTCGCCGCATCTCCTCCACGACCTTCATGTGTTCGAGTGTCGATGCCAGCGCTTCTGCGGTTGCGTGCACGGCATCCAGCGTCGCGTGACGGGCATCCTCGGCCGCGGCCCGTGCCTCCTCACCGGCGATCCGCGCCGACTCACCGGCTTCCCGTAGGCGCTCCCGCTCCTGCCGGACCATCTCGAGCGCTTCACGATGCTGGTCGTGGACCTCCCTCGCTTTCTCTGCGAATCGCCTGAACCGTTCCGCCTCATTCCTGGCAGACTCGGCTTCAAGGACGTGTTCTTCGACGACCTCGAGGGCCTGCGCTGGATCCTGAGGGCTGTCCTGAGCCTTCTCGTGCACGCCCTCTGCCTGCTGCCGGTGGTGCTCCGGCGGGATGTGATCGTTCTGCATCTAGATTCCTTTCTCTCGATCGCGCGACCGTTGGCGAATCGACGGTTTAACCTGCCCTATTCTGCCATTCTTCAGAGGGACAGTAGCGGATTGTCTTATGAAACGGACCCGTGAGTCCACACTCCAAGGCGAATGACGCCGCCTCGGTGTATATTGCACAGCAGGAGATTCCACACATGGTGATGCGTCCCCGGTCAGGCGTGCGCCTGCTGGCGGCCCTCGGCGCGCTGGCGGTGTTGGCGGCGGCCTTCGGCGGGTTGTCCGCGCAACAGCGGTTCGATGCCACTCTCTATTCCAGCCTTCGCTGGCGGATGATTGGGCCGTTTCGCGGAGGGCGCGTCAACGCGGTGAGCGGCGTCCCCGGCCAGCCCACGACGTTCTACTTCGGCTCGGTGGGTGGCGGCGTGTGGAAGACCACCAACGCAGGCCGCACGTGGGCTCCGGTGTTCGATTCGCAGCCAATCGGGTCGATCGGCGCGATCGGCGTGGCGCCGTCAAACCCGAATGTCGTCTACGTCGGCACCGGCGAGGCCGACATGCGGTCGCAGATCTCCTACGGCAACGGAGTCTACAAGTCCACCGATGCCGGGCGAACGTGGAGGCACCTCGGGCTCGATGCGACCCGGCAGATCGGCCGCGTTCTGGTCGATCCCAAGAACCCCGACATCGTGTTCGTCGCCGCGCTCGGGCATGTCTACGGCCCCAACGCCGATCGTGGGGTATTCCGGTCAAGAGATGGCGGGGCCACGTGGCAGCAGGTCCTCTTCAAGAATGAGAACGTCGGCGCGGTCGATCTGGCGCTGGACCCTCGCGATCCGAAGGTTGTCTACGCCGCGCTCTGGAACACGCGTCGCCCGCCGTGGACAATCTACCCACCGTCTTACGCGCCGGGCAGCGGCCTCTACAAGTCGAGCGACGGCGGTACCACCTGGACCGAGCTGACGGCGGGCCTTCCAACCGAGGGCCTCGGACGCATCGGCATCGCGGTTGCCCCGACCAATGCCCGGCGTGTCTATGCAATTGTGGACGCGAAACAGGGCGGACTCTACCGCTCCGACGATGCGGGCGCCACGTGGCACCTCCTCTCGGGCGACGACCGCGTCTGGGGCCGCGGCTGGTACTTCTGCAAGGTCGTCGTCGATCCGAAGAACGCCGACATCGTCTACGTCTCGAACACCTCGCTCTACCGATCGACAGACGCCGGCAAGAGCTGGACGGCCATCAAGGGCGCGCCAGGCGGCGACGACTACCACCAACTCTGGATCGATCCCGACGACCCCAAGCGCATGGTGCTCGGCAGCGACCAAGGCGCGGTCGTCAGCGTCGACAGGGCGGTCACCTGGAGTTCCTGGTACAACCAGCCGACCGCTCAGCTCTATCACGTGGCGCCCGACTATCGGTTCCCGTACTGGGTGACCGGAGCGCAGCAGGACAGCGGCGCCGTGAGCGTCATCACGCGCAGCCCTCACGCCGAGATCGGAACCCGCGAGTGGCTGCCGCTCTGCGCCGGCGGCGAAGCCGGCTACACCGCTCCAGATCCGCTGCACCGGGAGATCGTCTTCGGCGGCACCGTGACGCGCTGCAATGTGCTGACCGGCGAGACAACCGACGTGTCGCCCGAGCGCGGGATGTCGGAACCGGCTCGGCACACGTGGACGGTGCCCCTCGTCTTCTCCAAGGCCGATCCCCGCGCGCTCTACTTCAGCAACCAGTTCCTCTTCAAGACGACGAACGGCGGCGACAGTTGGACGCAGATCAGTCCGGACCTGACGCGAGAGGACCCTGGCGTCCCGCCGAACCTGGACGCGGCCGCGGCGGCCGATGCCCCGAAGGGTGCCCGGCGCGGCGTGATCTACACTATCGCGCTCTCACCCCTCAAGGCCGGCCTGGTCTGGGTCGGCACCGACGACGGGTACATCCAGGTGACGCGTGACGACGGCCGGACGTGGCAGAACGTGACGCCGCCGGCGCTCACGCCGTGGAGCAAGGTCGTCATGATGGCCGCCTCGCACGCCGACGTGAACACTGCCTACGCCGCGGTGGACCGCCACCGCCTCGAGGACAACGAACCTTACATCTATCGAACCCGCGATCTCGGCAAGACGTGGCAACAGGTCACGAGCGGGTTGCCAGCCGGGGTCTACATGCAAACGGTCAAGGAGGACCCGGAGCGGCCGGGTATGCTGTTTGCCGGAACCGAACTGAGCGTGTTCGTGTCGTTCGACGCAGGCGACCACTGGCAGTCACTGCAGTTGAACTTGCCCGCGGTGTCGATGCGCGATCTCGCAATCCACGACGACGATCTGGTCGTCGCCACGCACGGCCGCGGCTTCTGGATTATCGACAGTATCGCGGCCCTGCGGCAGATCACCGACGAGATGGCGCGCGCGGACGCGTTCCTATTCCGTCCTTCCGACGCGGTCAACATGCCACCGCCGGCCGAGAACGGGACGCCCCAGCCGCGCGACGAACCGCTGGCCGAGAACCGTCCGTACGGAGCGATCATCGACTACTACCTGAAAGCACCGTCGTCCGGGCCTGTGACCATCGAGATCCTCGACGCAGCAGGCGACACGATTCGACGCTATTCCAGCGCCGACCGCCCGACGATGGTCGATCCAAACACGCTCAACATCCCCGCGTTCTGGCGACCGACGCCGGCGGTGATCTCCGCCGCGCCGGGGCACCATCGATGGGTGTGGGACTTGCGGGCGAGCCCGGCATCGGGTGCAGGGCGTAGTGGCGCGGGCGCAGGTGGAGGCGCAGCAACGGCCGGCACCGCGACGGCCGGGGCTACGGGCGGCGGAGGTGGGGGCGGCGTTGGCACGGGCGGCCGAGGCGGGTCGCTGGCGCTGCCCGGCATGTACACGGTGAAGCTGACCGTGGACGGCAGGGCCTACACGCAACCGCTGCGCGTTCGCCGCGACCCGCGCGCACAGTAGAGGTGCCAGGCGGCCTGCTCGACGGCGGCCGCCATGGTAGCATCTCGGGACGCCCCAGACCATTTCAGGGAGATCGCTATGAGATTCACCGTGCGTCGCGCTGCCTGGCTGCTGGCGGTGACGGCGCTCGTGGTGCTCGCGTTTCGCGTTGCACCCGTCGGGCAGGCGCCAGACTACGCCCGGGCTCACTACACGAAGTACGAGTACGAAATCCCCATGCGGGATGGCAAGAAACTTTTCACCTCGGTCTACGTGCCCAAGGACACCTCACAGCCATATCCGATCCTGCTGAGCCGCACGCCCTACAGCGTGGCGCCCTACGGAGCGGAGAACTACAAGCCCAGCCTGGGACCTTCCGACCTCTTCATGTACGACGGCTACATCTTCGTGTACCAGGACGTCCGCGGCCGCCTGATGTCGGAGGGCGATTTCGTCGACATGCGGCCCTACAAGCCGACCAAGGCCGGCCCGATGGACGTCGACGAGACGACCGATACCTACGACACGATCGACTGGCTGGTGAAGTACGTCGCCAACAACAACGGAAAGGTCGGGCTCTACGGGATCTCGTATCCCGGCTTCTACACGGCAATCGGCATGATCGACGCCCACCCGGCGCTCAAGGCCGCCTCGCCGCAGGCGCCGATCACCGACTGGTTCATCGGTGACGACTTCCATCACAACGGCGCTCTCTACCTGCCGCACGCCTTCGGCTTCTTCTCCGGTTTCGGGTGGCCGAGGCCGAAGCCGACGACGCAGGGCGGCGCGCGCTTCGACTACGGAACCCTCGACGGCTACCAGTTCTACCAGAAGCTCGGGCCGCTCTCGCGCGTCAACGACCGGTACTTCCATGGTCAGGTGCAGTTCTGGAACGACCTGATGGCGCACGAGGCCAATGACGCCTTCTGGCAGGCGCGGAACCTGCGACCGCACCTGAAGAACATCAAGCCGGCCGTGATGACCGTGGGAGGCTGGTTCGATGCCGAGGACCTGTTCGGCGCGCTCGAGGTCTACAAGAACACCGAGCGACAGAGCCCTGGCGCCTACAACACCCTGGTGATGGGACCCTGGCCGCACGGCGGGTGGTCGCGGAGTGACGGGGACGCGCTTGGCGACGTGCGCTTCGGGTCGAAGACGGGCGAGTTCTACCGTGAGAAGATTGAGTTCCCCTTCTTCAGCTACTTCCTGAAAGGGAAGGGCGATCCGAAGCTGCCGGAAGCCTACGTCTTCGAGACGGGGCGCAACCAGTGGCACGCGCTCGACGCATGGCCTCCGAAAGACGCCACCAGGCGGTCGCTCTACCTCCAGCCCGGCGGCAGGCTCTCGTTCGAGCCGTCGGCGGAAACCACCGCCGGGTACGACGAATACGTCAGCGACCCCGCCAAGCCGGTGCCCTACACGATGACCGTCGCGAGCGGGATGACCCGCGAGCACATGCTCGACGACCAGCGCTTCGCGTCGCGCCGGCCGGACGTGCTCACCTACCAGACCGACGAGTTGACCGGGGACGTCACGCTGGCCGGTCCCATCTGGCCCAGCCTGCAGGTGTCCACGAGCGGCACCGACTCGGATTTCGTCGTGAAGGTCATCGACGTGTATCCGGCCGATTACCCGGATCCCCCGCCAACCGGAGCGGCGGGCGCGGCAGCCGCCGGCGGATACTCCAGGATGGGCGGCTACCAGCAGATGGTCCGTGGCGAGGTGTTTCGCGGGAAGTTCAGGAACAGCTTCGAGAAACCCGAGCCGTTCCAGCCGAATACGATGGCGAAGATCGAATACGTCATGCCCGACGTGTTTCACACGTTCCGCCGGGGACACAGGATCATGATCCAGGTTCAGAGTTCGTGGTTCCCGCTGGTGAACCTCAACCCCCAGAAGTTCGTGACGATTCCGCAGGCGACCGAGGCCGACTTCCAGAAGGCGACCGAGCGGATCTACCGTGGCGGGAAGAACGGATCGAGGGTGGACCTGAACGTGATCCGTTGACCGGTGTCCGGGAAGGGCCGGCACCCCGGCGGCGCGATTCGATCTCCATGCGAATCGGAATCAGTAACGCCAGCCCGTCAGGTCCGCACCCTTCGGCGCGGTCTCCAGAATCCGCTTCTCCAGGCTCCTGAACCAGTACGACTGGTCGTGGCCGCTCCAGCAGTGCTCCGCGCGATCGCCGTACTCGACCACCGCATCCGCCGGCGGGTTCGTGGCCTTCTTGAGGAAATCCTCCATCAGGTACACGGCATTGTTCAAGTACCACGAGTCCATGTCGCCGACGTAGATGTGGAGCTTTCCGCGGACCTTCGGGCCGAGGGTGGCCCAGTCACGCTGGAGGATGGCCCGCAGGTCGTAGTGCTCGCGCCAGTACTCCGCAACCGTGTGATCGATCGTGCCGGTGACCGGATCCCATATCGGCTTCGGGTAGCCATCCGCGCCCACCGGGCCGTAGACCGCCTCCCAGATCGCCCATTGCTCGCCCGATCGGGTTCTGGTGCCAAGCACCTGCTCCCAGCGGGTGTCCTCTTCCAACGTCGCCTGCAGGTGACCGAGGTAGTTGCGGCCGTCCGGGTGCGGGGTCTTCTTCCAGTCGCTGTCGATGTAGAAGGCGTTCTTCTCGTCGTAGATATTGATCGTCTCGTACTGGCGGAAGTCGATCGAGTCAGGGCATGCGCCCCAGGCGCCGTTGTAGGTGTCCGGGTAGAAGATCTGAGACGCGAGCGCCTCCCAGCCGCCGGTCGACCCCCCAAAAAGGCCGCGCGCCCAGCCCTCGCCGATCCCGCGGAACCGCTTCTCAACGTAGGGAATCAGTTCGTCGTTGATCGCGTTCCCGTAAGGCCCGATGTTCTCCGAGTTCACTGCATAGGAGTCGTCGTAGAACGGGTTGGCGTGCTGGATGAGGAGCATGATCATCCGGGGGAAGCCAGGTCCCGTCCAGTCCTTGAAGAACTGCCCGCTGCCCGGCCGCCTGCCCGCCGGCGCACCAGGCTCGGGCGGGAACCCTCGATACTCGCGAGGGAAGTGCCCATGGTCGATCATCAGCGGGTACCGGGCGTCCGGGTGCTCGTCAAACCCCTCGGGCAGGACGACAATCGCGCCGAGGTACATGGGGCGGCCCCAGAACCTTGTCAGGCGCTCACTCTGGATCTGCAGGTACTTGACGTACTTCGTGTCCTTCGGCTCCGGCAGCGGCGGAATCTCGTCATCCAGCGAGATCCGGATGACCGCGCTCGTCAGCGGGTCGATGTGCACTTTCTTCGGCGCGTTCAGCAGGTTTCCCGGCGCGCGGTTCCAGTGCTGACCTTCGCCGCGGTCCATCGGCATCTTCACCGTGTGGCCGTCGCCGCGATGAAATGTCTCGTACTTGTGCAGGACCGCCTGCACCCAGTAGTCGCCCGGCGGGATCTGGGCGAGGCTCTCGAGCGGGTAGCCGGGGGTTCGGCCGTCGATCACCGCCTCCTGCCCGGGCTTCAGGCCGTTGACGTCGATGCCGAACGACAACTGCGTCCTGGCGTTGTAGACGTCGTTCTGGAAGCGCGGCTCCTGCTTGTCATTGTTCGACACGATCAGGATGATCCGGCCGTCCAGCGGTTGCGCGCTGCGCGTCGCGGGAAAGGAGATCGCGAAACGGAGCCGCGTGGCCGGGGCGGCGCCACCGGCCGATTGAACATCCAGCGCCCGCAGCCCGGCGCCGAGCAGCAGGGCGAGCGATAGGGCGAAGCTGATTCGTCTCGTCACGATTCCGTTTCCTCGTATTCCGGGGTATTCGTCTGCCGTTGTTCGTGGCCCGCCGTCATTGCCGGGAGGCGCCCCTAGTCTTGATGTACTTCGTATCCCGCGGCGGCTCGATCGGCGGGTTCTTCCGCGCAAACGCCACCTTCACGACGCCGCCGGCCCGCCCTCTGTTCACCAGATACTCGTTCGCACGTCCGGCGGTCGGACCATCGGCGATCCTGCGGCGCAGCCGAACGCGCTGAAGAACTCCGGCCGGTTGCTGGTCGGGCCGTTCGTGCGGAACTCGCCCGGACTATGTGGATCCGTGTTCAAGCGGACGCGCTGCGCCTCGTCGCGAATCGTCTGCCGCCACACCTGCGCCCAGTTCAGGAAGAAGCGCTGCTCGGGAGTGAAGCCGTCGATCGAACCCGGACGGCCCTTGCTGGTCAGCGCCTTCTGCAGCGCCACGTAGGCGATCGTCAATCCGCCGAGGTCCCCGATGTTCTCGCCGAGCGTCAGTTTCCCGTTGACGTGCTCGCCCGGCAACGCTTCGTACGCGTCGAACTGCGTGACGAGCAGATCGGTTCTGGCCTTGTAGGCCGAACGATCGGATTCCGTCCACCAGTTCTTGAGATTCCCGTCGGCGTCGAACTGGCTCCCGCTGTCGTCGAAGCCGTGGCCCATCTCGTGGCCGATCACCGCGCCGACGCCGCCGTAATTCACCGCGTCGTCGGCCTTCGCGTCGAAGAAGGGCGGCTGCAGGATACCGGCTGGGAACACGATTTCGTTCATGCTCGCGTTGTAGTAGGCGTTCACCGTGGGCGTTGTCATACCCCATTCGGTGCGATCGATCGGCTTGCCGAGCTTGGCGAGGTTGCGTGCGCTCTCGAAGCGCTGCGCCCGCCAGAGATTGTCGGCGTACGAGGTGCGGGTGATGTCGAGCGCCGAGTAATCGCGCCATGTGTCGGGATAGCCAACTTTGACGCCAAAGGCGGCGAGCTTGCGCAACGCCTGGGTCTTTGTGTCCGCGCCCATCCATTCCAGCTTCTCGATGCGCTCCTTCAGGGTGGCGCGGAGGTTGGCGACGAGTTCGATCATCCTGGCCTTGGCCTCGGGGCTGAAGGCCCGACGGACGTACAGCTGGCCGAGCGCCTGGCCCAGCACGCGGTCGGTCATGGCCTGCACCCGCTTCCAGCGCTCTTCCTGCTGCGGCACACCGTTCAGCACTTTGCCGTCGAAGGCGAAGGCTTCGTCCTGAAATGCCTTGGTGAGCGAGTCCGCCATGCCGCGAATGAGATGCCACCGGAGGTAGCTACGCCACTGGGTCGGCGGAACACTCGTGCTCATCTCGGCGAAGGCCTGGAAGAACTGCGGCTGCCGGACGTTCAGCGGCGGTACCTGCTTGACGCCAAGTTGGTCGAAGTAGGTCGTCCAGTCGAAGCCTGGCGTCTGCTTCTGCAGGTCGACCAGCGTCATCTTGTTGTACGTCTTCTGCGGGTCCCGGTTCTCGACCCGTGTGAGGCTGGCCTTCGCCAGCCGCGTCTCGATGTCCATGACGACGGCAGCGCCGGCTGTGGCCGCATCCGGCGTGTCGCCCGCCAACTGGAACATCTTCGCGACGTGGGCGACGTACTTGTCCCGGAGGTCCTTCGACTTCCCATCCTCCTTCAGGTAGTAGTCGCGGTCTGGCAGGCCCAGCCCACCCTGATTCAGGCTGCCAATGTAGCGCGTGCTTTCTTTCGGATCCTGGGCAACCATGAAGCTGAAGGCGCCGCTCGATCCGCTGAGACGAAGCTGGCCGAGCACGAGGGCGAGGTCCTTCGCACTTTTGATGCCGTCCACTTTGGCGAACAACGGCGTCAGCGGCGCAGTGCCCGCCCGCTCGATCGCCGCTTCGTCCATCCCGCTCGTGTAGAAGTCGGCTACCTTCTGCTCGGTGCTTCCCTTCGGCCAGTCCTTCTTGGCGCTGACCTCGTCGAGGATCGACCGCAGGACGTCGCGATTGCGGTCGGCAAGCTGTTCGAACGCGCCCCATCGGCTCTTGTCCGCCGGTACAGGGTTGGCCTTGATCCAGCCGCCGTTTGCATACTGGTAGAAGTTGTCACAGGGCTTCGCCGTGCTGTCCATGTTGACGGGGTCAATCGCCTTCGACGACTGAGCCACCAGGCCGGCCGCGGCCACACCTACGCCGATGAGGACGACGAGCGTTCGACGCATGTCTTGACCTCCAAGGGGCAGTTCATTCTACGCGTGTTCGGAGGTGATGGGCGAGTGCCGCACGCGTGTGGCGCGTGTGGGCCGAGGCAAAGACATGAAACGGCTGTCGTGGTCGCCGATGAATTGCGCCCGCCGCCTGGAGTATCCTATCGCTTCGCGACCTTCCTCGCCCGTCAAGACGCCAGGTGGTGTACCTTCTTGGCACTGAACGACCGGACGAACTGCGGGTTTGATCAGGAGCACGTTGCCATGCGATACCTGCGTCACGGACGATTCCTGCTGGTGATCACCCTTGGTGTCCTGCTGGCCGCATGGATCCAGGCCGTCTGGGCCCAGGGCGGCAGTGGACGCGGGGCGGCGCCAGGGCAGGCCACGCAAAGTGCGGCCGCGCAAGGGCCGCCGGCGCAGCAGACCGGGGCAGCTGGCCGGGGAGGTGCGCGCGGTGGAGGCGGCGCCGGCGGCGCCGCTGGCTTCTACGACTTCGACACGTCGGCGTCCGCGGGGATCGCGATACCGGATGCGGCGCCGACGGAGGCTCACCAGAAGATCACCATCAATGGGGAATCGATCGCCTACACCGCGCGGGTCGGGTACCTGCCGCTGCGGAACGCGACGACCGGCCTGTCGGTGGCACATCTGTTCTTCACCTACTACGCGAAGGATAGCGTGGCCGACGCGTCGGTGCGCCCGCTGCTCGTGTTCCTGGGCGGCGCACCGGGCGTGGCCGCGACCTGGCAGGAATTCGGCGGCCTGGGCCCGAAGCGCATGAAGTGGTCGGTCGACGGGACGGCTGGGCTTCCGCCCTACGGATGGGTGGACAACCCCCAGACGCTCCTCGACGAGGCCGACCTCGTGTTCGTGAACCCCGTGGGCACGGCGTTCAGTCGACCCGACCAGCCGAACCGGGGGACGGAGTTCTGGACGACGGCCGCCGACATCGCATCGCTCGGTGAGTTCGTGCGCAGCTTCGCGAGCACCTACGGCCGGAGCAACTCGCCGCTCTTCCTGGCCGGCGAGGACGTCGGGACGGGGCGGGCGGCAGGCCTGGCAACCTACCTGATCGACCATCAGGTCCCGGTCAGTGGAGCCGTGCTGCTGTCGATGACCCCGTCAGCAGAGGCGGTCGCCGGAGATGCGCAGTCCATCACGCTGCTGCCAAGCTTGGTGTTGGCCGCCTGGCATCACAAGAAGCTCGCGCCTGAGTTGCAGGCGCTGGGGGCCGAACAGGTCGCCGAGCAGGCGCGGCAGTTCGCGTCGCGCGAGTATCTCCACGCGCTCTACAAGGGCGACCGCATGACGCCGGACGAACGCACCCGAGTCGTGGCGAACCTGTTGCGGCTCACCGGGCTCTCGACGACGTTCCTCGTGAACAACAACCTGCGCATCCCGCTGGCCCGGTTCACGCCGGAGTTGCTGCGCACGGAACGCCGGGCGCTGTCGAACTCGGATGCGCGGGTCGCCGGCTACGTGCCGGCAAGCGGGGGAGGCGGGCGTGGCGGCTTCGGCGGTGGCGCTCCGGCGGTGGCGGTCGACTACCACCACGCCAACCTTGCCGGCGGCTTCCTGACGGCGTACGAGACCTACCTGCGGCGCGACCTCACCTTCACCAACGCCAACGGCGTCTTCTACCTGTCGAGCGGCGGGATCGGGACCTTCACGTCGACTGGAAGCGACGAGGCGAGCCTGGCGAGCGCGTTTGCCCGCAACCCCCGCCTGCGCCTGTTCGTGGGCGTGAACTACTTCGATCTCAACGCGCCGTTCTACGCGACCGAGTTCACCGTTGCTCACCTGAACGTGTCGCCCGAGGTCAGAGCCCGCAATATCACGGTCCGTCATTACGAGGCGGGCCAGATGGCATACGTGGATCACGACGCGCTGGGCAGGCTGCACGCCGACCTGGCCAGGTTCCTGAACGGCGCGCCGTCGCCGGCACGTCAGTAGACGCACGACACCGAGGAATACCGCCATGCGCACAACAGGACGACTCACTCCGATCTCGTGCGGTCTCGTCATGCTCGTCGCGGCGATGGGTGTCGTCGCGGTCGCGCAGGGCCGGGGCGGACCCGGCGCCACCAACAGTTTTTACCGCTTCAATTACAGCCTCGACGAGATGCAGCCGATCGCTTACCCGGCGCAGCCGATTGTCACGCAGCACCAGATCACGCTGCAGCGGGAGACGATCAAGTACACGGCCCACGTCGGGTTCATGCCCATCCGCAACGCCACGAGCGGCGTGAGCGAAGGCCACTTGTTCTACGTCTACTACGCCAAGGACGGTGTGACCGACAAGGCGAAGCGGCCGCTCTGGTTCCTGTTCAATGGCGGTCCGGGCGCGGCCACCATCTGGCTGCACATGGGCGCGTTCGGCCCGAAGATGGTGAAGCTGGAATCGAACGGGATGGCCACGCCGCCGCCGTATACCTACGTGGACAACCCCAACTGCCTGCTCGACACCGGCGACCTCGTGTTCATCGATGCGATGGGCACCGGCTTCAGCCGGCCGGATCGCCCCGGCCTCGGTCCCAACTTCGGCGGCGTGGACAACGATCTGGCAGCGTTCGGCGAATTCATCCGCAGCTTTCTGAACCAGTACGACCGGTGGGGATCCCCGCTCTTCGTCGGCGGCGAGAGCTACGGGACGACGCGGGCAGCAGGGCTGGCCGGCTATCTCACCGACCGCGACTGTCCGATCAATGGCGTGATGCTGCTCTCGGCGGTGATCGACGCCAACGCCGGCGCCGGGATCCAGCGACAGCTCAGCACCCTGCCGACCGAGATCATGACCGCGCACTACCACAAGAAGCTTGCGCCCGAGCTCCAGCAGCTCTCAGCCGAGCAGATGGCGGAGCAGGCGCGCCAGTTTGCGTCGGGCGAGTATCTCGAGTACCTGTTCGACGGCGCACGGGCGACCGATGCCCAGCGCGAGAAAGTGCTGACCGACCTGTCGCGGTACACGGGTCTCTCGAAGGCGTTCATCGCGGCCAACGACATGCTCATCCCGCTGGGGCCGTTCAGCACGGAGCTGTTGCGTGACAGGCACCTGATGACGTCGCGTCTCGATTCGCGGTTTGCCGGCTACCAAATCGATGCCGGCTCGACCAGCACGAGCTTCGATTTCAGCAACGCCAACATCGAGGACTGCTTCCTGACCGCCTTCGAGGCGTACATCCGCAACGACCTGAACTACAAGAACGACGCGCTCTACTACGTGTCGGGCAACGCGCCGCCGTGGTCGGGCGAATACAACACGGTGGTCAACCTGGAGAACGGGTTTGCCAAGAACCCGCACATGCACCTGTTCGTGGGGATGGGATACTACGATTTCGCGTGCCCGTTCTACCCGGTGGAGTGGACGCTCGCCCACATGAAGGTGTCCGACGAGATCAAGAAGCACAACATCTCGGTCGGCTACTACGAGTCCGGCCACATGGTCTACATCGACCAGCCGTCGGCGGCCAGGTATCACGCCGATCTGGTGAAGTTCGTCCAGGCGTCGCTGCCGAGGTAGCCGCCGCGGCCGACGATGGTCTGGCGCCGGTCACTCGCTCCGAGTACCTGAGCCTTGGTCGTCGGCACGGGGCAGCCTCGAGCAGCAGGTGATCGATATTGTCTGGAGGAGGGGGTCCATCAGCGTGCGCCAGGTCCACGGGGAGATGGCTCAGCCGGTTGCGTACACCACCGCTTCGGCTTCGCAGGCCCGCTCATTGTCTCGTCGGTCAGCTAACTACCTTGTACGTGTTCCGAGACGACGACGTGGCTCTGGCCTGCCAGGTCTTCAAGATGCACGAAGACTTTCGTGTGGTTCGACTTTCCGAAAGGAATCTGGACGGTTTCACAGTCGTTCGTCACCAGCCACCGGTCGACGTATCGTCGAACGTGCTCGCCGTCCGAATCCGTCTCCAGACGGACGCGAGCCAGGCGCACCCGGTGCGGTCCGACATTCGTGATTGTGGTTTCTGAGACCAACTGGCGCGCTGTTGCATCGGCAGACTGATTCTGCGTGCTGTTGGAGTTCACCGTTCGACATTCAACCTGCGGCACCACTGAGAGGGCGTACGTCCTCCATGTGGTTTCCACCAGTTCCTTTGTCGCGGCAACCATTTCCTGGATTGTTCCGAGCAATCTGTGGGTGGCCCAGGCGTAGTAGGCCGTGATCAGCACCAACGCACCCGTCAGAATTGCGAGGTAGGTGTTCGGATTCATTTCTTGCCTCCGTCAGCTACTGACCAACAGCAACTCGCCGTCCCAGTCGGTTCGTCAACGTCCACACCCGTCCTCTCCGAGGGGGCCGGCAGACAGTCTACCTGCGATTTGCCTCGAACGCTGTGCTGCGTATTCCAGGCATCGTGATCAGCTGCAAAGTCGACGTGGATATCGACCACGACGAGAGCGACTGGCCGATCGCGTCGCAGGAAAGCGCGACGTTGACGCTTTGGGAAGAGCCCGGCGGCGGGACGCGGGGCGGGCTGTGGGCCAAGATCGGGGTGGAACCGGCGATCGCGGCGCGTGTCGAGCGTGGCGAGTTCCGCGGGTGCAGTTTCACGTTCGTGCCGGGCACGTTCGACCGGTACGGCCTCGAGGGGATCCGGCCATTGAACGAACTGCGCGAGGTCGATTTGCGCTCGGTGACGCTGGTCACGAAGCGCGCGATCCCGACCTACGACGGGACGGCGGTCTACACCGAAGCGCAATTCAAGGCACTGCGGAGCGGGCATGGTTCCCGATAGCTCGGGCGATCTCGACGATCGGTAGCGTGGGGACGGGCCGCGCCCGGCGGGGTGGAGGGGCGGCCGACGCGAGAGGCTACGGGGGCGCCGAATCGGACTCGTGGTCTTTGACAACTGAACTGGCGTACACAACGAAAGGGCCACCCCGAGGTGGCCCTGAATCATAGCAGAGCGCCGCGCTACCGCCGCCGTCGTCGGGCGGCAACCAGGCCTGCTAGGCCGGTGCCGAGCAGGAGCAGCGAGGCGGGTTCGGGGACGGCGGAGACGGCACCTGTCACGAAGGCATCGTCGACCGACAGGACCGTGCGGCTAGTACCGCTGCCGCTAATGCGGAACTCGATGTTGGCCGGGCCGCCTGTGTAACTAAAGATGCTGGAGAACTCATACATGTCGGACGGATTCGAGCCGTTCGGAAAGTTGTACGCCGGGTAGCGCGTCGTGAACGGCTGCAGGATACCGTCAACGAAGATCGCGAGCCGTTGATCTGCAATCGCCTGATCGATCCCGATGACCGTGTTGTCATCGTGGCCCATCCAGAAACCTGCCGTGTGGCTACCCGCGGCTAGGTTGACCGTCTGGCTCAAAGACAGGAACTCGCCGCCGGTGTTTGCGACCGCGGCGTATGCTGAGGAGGAGCCGCTGCGGACGTTGACATAGGCCGGCTGGAACATTCCTGCGGCGACGGCCGTGGCATCAGTAGCGACCCCGGCGGCCCCGAAGCTCCCCCCGACGGTCCAACCCGTGAAGTCTCCGGTCTCGAACCCGAAGTTGATCAAGCCAGCGTGGGCCGGAAGCGCAGATCCAACGGTGAACAACAGGGCGATGACGAACCTCTTCATACAATCCCCCCTCCTGCTCGGGCAGCACAGGCCTGAGTCACTCGCATTTGACGTTGGGCCGGACTAGCGGTCGCTATGCAAAATCGTCTCCCAGCGGCAGTCATTCGATTTGCGCCAGATTCCACACAGGCATGTTGGAAAGTCTCTCTCGCGACAGACTTTTGTTCACGAACGCGAGCAAGTCAGCCAGTGGCTTCAGAGAGTGCGCGGAGGGCGGCGTCAGTTGCCGCTGGCGACCAAGTGCCGGTGACTGGCCGCGACCTGGGGCTCCGTCAGCGGCGGCGGTGGCGTCCACTCCACTTTTCTAGTTGACCACGTAAAGATGCGGTGCCGGGTTCACGGCGCGGGGGGGGGCAGGGCCGAAATTCACGGTAGCCCTTCTGGGTTTCATAGCATGCGAGACGCTTGGCGCTCTCTTCAGTGGGCTTAAGGAAGGCGCGGCCGCGCAGTCCTTCCTTTGCGAGGTGAGCCGGGTAACAGGCGACAAACGGTATGGGGAGGCGGCCCCGTTCCTGGTGGCCTTCTTCCGGAACGGGATCGCTCACAGTTTCCTGCCTAAGAAGGCGGGGCCGGTTGTCGGCTACGTAGTATGGCACTCGGACGATGAATCCCGGACGACGTGTATGGATGCGTTTCTTCAAGAGCTTGGCTTGCCTGAGTTTGTCGTGATGCGCGAAGAGCATCTGGGGGTGAAATCTTGGCCAAATCTCGTCGGGCTGGCGTTCCTACCGCAGGTGTTTTGTGTTGATCTGTTGCGCACCATTGCTGAAATGAGTTCCCGGCTCCGCGCCGGTGATTCCGTCCTTGTGGCGGCACTCGACGCTGGTTTTGAAACTTGGTTCTCGGAGAACGCGACCATCCGAGGTGCTGCCGGGCGGCAGTTGGCGGACGTCCTCGCACGCGCTTCTGCACCTCCGGGAGTGATCCCATGATCGCAGCGGTCTACGCACGGAAGTCTACGGATCAGTCCGACGTATCCGACGCGGCGAAGTCGGTCACGCGACAGATCGAGCAAGCGAAAGCATATTCAACGCGCAAGGGGTGGGCGGTCGCGGATGCTCACGTGTACGCCGACGACGGGATCTCCGGGGCGGAGTTCTCCGCGCGGCCTGGCTTCGTCCGTCTGATGAACGCGCTGAAGCCGCGGCCCGGGTCCGGTGTCCTGATCATGTCGGAGGAATCCCGGCTCGGACGCGAGCAGATCGAGACGTCGTACTCGCTGAAGCAGATCCTTCAGGCCGGCGTCCGGGTCTTCTACTACCTCGAGGACCGGGAGCGGACACTCGGGAGTCCGACGGACAAGCTGCTCCTGAGCGTGACGGCGTTCGCCGACGAACTGGAACGCGAGAAGGCGCGGCAGCGGACGTACGACGCGGTATCGAGGATCGCCAAGGCCGGACATGTGGCGGGCGGGCAGTGCTTCGGGTATGACAACGTGCCGATCGCTGGGCCGGACGGCCGGCGCTCCCATGTCGAGCGGCGGATCAACGCGACCGAGGCGGCCGTGGTCCGTCGGATCTTCGAGTTGTGCGCGGCCGGCTACGGCTACCGGAAGATCGCGATCACGCTGAACGATGAGCGGGCCGTGTCACCACGGGCGCAGCGGGGCGGTCGCAGAGTTGGGCGCCGTCGTCGGTCAACGAGGCGCTCCATCGGCCGCTCTATCGCGGCGAGATCGTGTGGAACGCGACGCGCAAGCGGGATACCTGGGGCCGGCACGCGCAACACGCGCGACCGGAGGCGGAGTGGATGCGACGCGAGGCGCCGGACCTGCGGATCGTGTCGGAGGCGCTCTGGCGTGCGGCATACGCGCGGCTCGACGCGGCCCGGGCCACGTATCTCGCGGGGACACAAGGAAACCCGTGGGGCCGGCCGCCGATCGGCGGCACTACGAAGTATCTGCTGTCGGGCCTAAGTCGGTGCGCGGTCTGTGGCGGCGGGCTGCTGGTGAAGTCACGGGCGCACGGCCAATCGCGGGCGTTCTTCTACGGCTGCTCGGGCCATCACATGCGGGGCTGCACGGTGTGCGGCAACCGGCTGCTCGCGGCCATGCCGGAGGCGGACCAGCTCGTGTTCGATATGGTCGCGGAAGACCTCGAGCGGCCAACCGTGATTGAAGCGGCGCTGGAGCAGGCGCTCGATCAGTACATGGACCGTGATGCCGTGGGCGGTCGGCTCGATTGGCTCGCCGGCGAGCTGGCGGTCCTGGACCGGGAACTCGCCAACCTGATCGGCGCGATCGCAGCGGGCGGCAAGGTAGCGACGCTGCTCGCGGCCATCCAGGATCGAGAGCGGCGACGGGCCGACGTGGCGAAGGACTTCGAGCGCGCGCGCCGCGAGGGCGAGGCCGTGCGCTTCGATCGAAAAGGGATTCAGCGCGCGTGCCGGGAACGGCTCGCTAAGGCGGCGTAAGAGAATAATAATATCAATTTAGCGGCTGTGGCTGTCATGGTCACGCGGGCGAATGACATAGTTCCAGTCACCGTGAAACCTATCGCGTTGGAGGTTCACGGTGTTCATCTGGGCCACTGATATCTTCCGACCCGTCCGGTATCGTCGTCGATCGAGACGGCAGATGACCTTCAGCCCTCGAGCGGTGGTCGTCCGCGCGATCAAGTGCACGATCGTCTCGTAGTCCCGCAGCGGTTCTCCTCGCCAGTTCGACGAGATGAAGGAGAACAGCCGATGCTCAACCTTGTTCCACTTGCTCGTGCCCGGCGGGAAATGACAGACGGAGAGGGACCGACCGGTTTCGTCGGCCAGCGTCTGGAGTTCCCACTTCCACAACCGCAGACGCGATCCATTGCTGCCACCCGCGTCCGCCGTGATGACGATCCGGTTCGCGGTCGGATACAAGAGCCGCCCCTCGGCACGCCACCAACCCCGAATGGATGCGACCGCGAACGCCCCTGTGTCGTGGTCCGTCCCGATGTTGACGACCCCCTCGTTCCGACCGATGTCGTAGATGCCGTAGGGGAAGGCGCGAGGCACCGCGGGGCTCGGAAAGTCATGACCGTTCACGGTCACCGGCTGCTTCGTGGGGCGCCACTGGCGCCCCGCATTCGCGTAGTTGCCCAACAGTTCCTTCTTCTTCGTGTCCACCGAGATGACCGGCACCTTCGCCGCCAACGCGCGTTTCACCGTCGCATTGATGTGCTGGAACTGGGCGTCTCGGTCCGGATGGTCGCCGCCCTCCTCGAGCTTCCGATTGCTTTGCAGGCCGTAGCCGAGACCATGGAGAAGCTCGGCGACGGTGACATGGCTGATGCGATGATTCTGCCGACGCAGTTCGTCGGCGAGCGTCCGCGTACTCTTGCAGACCCAGCGCAGCGGAGACTCGGGGTCGCCGAGCGTGTCGGGATCAACCAAGCGGTCCAAGGCTTCGAGCAGCGTGGGGTCCGCGACGCCGATCCGTTTGCGACCGCCCCCCGCGCGCCGCACGCGGCCAGGCTCAAGCGAGACGCCGTCTGCGATCTCTCGAATCCCATTCGTGATCGCCACTCGCGACAACCCACACGCCCGATGGACCCGAGAGACGCCACCATAGCCCAAGGCCAAGGCTTCATTCGCGGCGAGCAGTCGCCGAGTGCGCTCGTCCAGCATCGGCCAGACGGCGCCCAACTTCTGCTCCAGGACCGTTTCGGAGCGTGAGGTCATGCCTCGACATTGTATCGCTGTAACCCGAATACCTGTATTTATTATTTTCTAACGCAGCCTAACTGGCGCGGTCTGCTCGAACGGCAAGCGGCCGGCGCGCGTGGCGTGGTGCAGTCGGTGCTCGATGATCGGATCATTTTCCGGCCGACGATGGTGGGGGAAAGTGCCGGATACGAGTTGGAGGCGAATCTCGCGCTCGGTCGCGTTTTCTTAGGAATTCTCGGATCAAAAGGTATGGCGTCCCCAACGAGAAACGCAATTATGTGGTACGTGGATTTGTTGGGGGATTGTGAAGCGAGCAGCGTAGCTGCCATGCCTCCGCGCCACGAAATAGGGGTCTTCGCCGTTTTCAGTGCACTGATTCCACAGGGTCCAGGTGAAGGAAGCGACTCAGATCACGTGCGGTTCGGATCGGTCGCGCCGTCGCCCATT